>VFQN01002783.1_pt1 | contig 26205 bp, 45 predicted proteins | sample 3512371 | NCBI WGS metagenome assembly VFQN01 (sample SAMN10412370, study PRJNA504923) | tailings metagenome | isolation source: Replicate 2 from Balatoc abandoned mine | place: Philippines: Itogon, Benguet | collected 2017-08-28 | reverse complement strand
GTCGGGTGGAGCAGTGGGGTGCTGCGGGAGCGGCTGAGGAGGTACTGGGGGGGCGAGTGAGGGGCTGGAGGGGAGGGTGATGATGGGTGGTGTGGTTGCGGTGGTTGGCCGAGAGGATGGCGACGGGTGTGGTGCAGGCGGCGGGGGCCATGGTGGTGGCGGCGGCCGTGGTGCTGCTGCAGTGGTGGTGGTGCTGCAGGGTGGATGGGCGACAGGCTGCACGGGCATGTGACACAACGGCGTGTTTATGCATGGGGTGGAGGTAAAATGAAGGGCCATCGCTTGGTGATCACTGCGTATCTGTATGTAGGATGTCGTCCTGGTGGAAACAGATCAGAGTGACTTGGCATCGTACTTGGCCTTCCCATACGGTTTGCATGCATGCCTTCCCGTGTTCCCGACATGCCCACCTCTCTGCACCACCCTAGCTGCGTTCCTAGACAGCAATTGCGGCCATCTTGAAAGCAGCCCGTGGAAACGGCCGGATCAGGCCGGATCGGGCATACGGTATGGTGCTACACGGCAGCTCCGTGACGCTGCAGCGAGCCCGGCTGGCGGCTGCCTGTTGCGGGCGCTGTGCCTTCCTACCGTTCCGAGGTGACCATGGTTGGTGGGAACCAGGGGCACACTGGGCGACGCGTACTAGTATCCTGCAACTGACTCTCCACTGAAACTTACCGACATTCCAAACGCCTGTGCATTCTTGTGTTTGTGTAAGGCAACGCGATTATCGGCAGTCGTGGAGCCCAGCCAGTTGACACCTGGTGCTGAAAGGATTTTCCTTATCCCCCGCTGTCACTCCACCGTACGGGACATGCAGGCTGCCGCCAAGCCGCTTCTTCGCATGCGCATTCCAGGCGTACAAGGCTGGACCATGCACGGCTGTCAGCTGCCAAAGGGTACAAAGGTGACTGGAGGTATAGCTAGCAGGTGCAGCATGACTTGAGAGTGAGCTGCTGTGGCACCACGTGCCCGCTGACAAGACTGAGCTTTGCGCAGCCTGCAAGACGGTAACCGGCAAAGCTCCAGCAATTCTCATATTGCGTTACAACGCCATACACTTGTCTGGTCACGAGCACTGACAGCCGGGCCGCTGGCCCTGTGCACCCAGTCCCCAAACACACATGCAATCGTGCAGCCAGCTCCCAGCCTGCTCCCCTCAGCCAGCACATGCCACCACCTGCGCGCGGCACGTCACGCACGCGGGCGGACGTGCTGCCGCAGCCATCTACTATCAGGCCCCGCCCAAACGCGCAACCCATGCTGCTGCGGTCGCCAGCACCTCCCTCCGCCAGTCATCGCAGCCTAGAGAACCGGTAAAACCTCCAGAGCTGCGGATGGCTGTGCGCGCTGACCACCAAAACCCAGCACCCACACACGGTCCAGATTCCGCAACTGTTACTGGTGGTCCGAAGTCCACCAAGCCGCCGGGAGAGGATAGCCCCGGCGTGCACACTGCTTACGCCAGGGAGGTCCCTGCTCCCCCGCCCCCACAGCCCTTAGCTCCACAACCCACTGCAGCCCACATAGCTCCTCAAAGGCGTCCCATAGCTCCACAGCTGCTGCTAAGACGCCAATGCCGCTTTGCTGCGGACGCTCTGTCCTTCGAGGCACCACAGCCTCAAGACTGTAAGCGACTCCAGGCGAGCTCCATATCGGCGCCCGCGCGAAGGCCGCCCAACCTCTCGCAATTATATCAAGCCTTGTTGATTTAAGCAATGCTGCACTCCACCTCGACGCCCGAGGGAGGAACCCACTGCATCATCATCTCCACCGTCTCAGCGGACAGGTTCTTCAGGTCCACCAGGCGGTTGTGCGTGCGAATCTCAAAGTGCTCGCGAGCGTCCTTGTTCACGTGGGGCGAGCGCAGCACGCAATAGGTGCGCTTCTTGGTCGGCAGCATGACTGGCCCCTTGAACAGAGCGCCAGTGGCGTTGGCCACAGCCTCGATCTGAGCAGCGCACTCCGCCAGCAGCTGAATATCGTAGCTGCGCATGCGGATGCGAAGGCGGACGTTCTCGCGGGCAGGGGCCAGAGGTGCGCCAGCAGAAATGGGCACGTCCAGCTCGTCCTCATACTGCTCCAGGTTCACGGCTGAGGCATCCGCAGCGGCACACACAATCAGGGCATCCGCGCGGCGAGCAGCTGCGCGGGCCACAGCGCCGCTCTGGACGCGGGCAGCCACAGGCCGCGAGCTGGTGAAGGGCTGAGCCCGAACGACGCGGCTGCTCAGGGTCTGCATTTTATGCTACGAAAACAGAAAGTGTCCTGTTGTTTTCGGTGTTCAGAGCTGCAGCAGGGAACCACCAGGGCCACACCAACCCAAGAAGAGGCGGCCGAATTTCGCGTCGTACAACAGCTTGCTGAAAGTTGGGCCACGCCCAGACGTTGCACTTCATTGCACAGTCAAAATCAACTCCGACATTCCCATGATAGCAACGCCCGTAGGCAAGCAGGCCCACTCGCAAGGTTCATCTCTGGACAAGCAAACTTCGGGGCCGATACCGACTTTCTCCTTCTTAGCACTTAAAGCTATACTCCTATCGCACTTAACATGTCCACCCACGACAATCTCTGGCTTGCGTAGCGCACCCCGCGTTGCAACCTGCAGTTCCAGACGCTCTCCGCTCGGGGCACCAACCCCCGCACACTCTCTACACCTCCGCTCCCAGGATGGTCCGGCACGGCGGCATTTCCGCCGCACGCTGCAGCAGCACGTTGATGTCCACCGGCGGGTAGCGCTGCAGCGTCTTCAGGATGACGGTGAAGTCCCCCTGCAATTGCCACGCCACCACCAGGCATACTTTACCCCAAAGGCCGCGAACACACCGCATAACCAGTCACGGCAAACAACCCCCACCCTTGACCCCCACCCCAGCCCCCGCCAGTTCCGCCTCATCCTGGAACCCTGCACATAGCATCCTGTCCAGCGCACCTCCCCACTCCACCCGCTCTGCGGTTACCCCACTCCATCCCAGTGCACTGCCCGTCTCCCATCCCCACAGGCACGGCCATGCCCATTCCCCCGACCCACATGCTCACACACACAGCACCCGTGGGCCCGTTGCACACCCAGTCCCACCTGCATGAGGCGCGGCTTGACGTTGAGGATCATGGCGGTGCATATGCGCATCATGCAGTCCATGCGGCCGTGCGGATCGGACAGCACGGTGTCCCAGATGCGCAGCACGTCAGGGAAGGAGAACTCCTGGCTCAGCAGCAGCGTCACCCAGCGGAACGCGTAGAACTGGGGGTCCACCTGGGGAAGAGGGAGGTGGGGAAGAGGGAAGGGGGGAGCGTTGTGGGGGTGGGAGAGCGGGACGTGGATGGTGGGCCACGGTGTGCGGGGCAGGGCGCGTGGGGTGCAGTGGGTGCGGCATGGCGTGTAGAGCAGCGGGCGTGGGGTACGCGACTTTTGTTGTCTGAACGCACTACGGGCTCGCAATATATGTCCGAAGGGGCCCAAAGGGGAAAGCGGGCGTCGGGTGTGCCGGGTACGTGGACAGGGATGGGAGGGAGGGGCACCCTAGCTTCGGGCGTGGAAGGACGGGCGCATTGTTGGAATTAAATTTGTGGTCCAGGGGAGATGGTTATGCACGTGTCGCGTGGGTGTGGGTCTGGTGCCATAACCCTTGCGTACTGTGTCAGGACAGGTCGGCGCGGGTGAGATGCCAGTGCCGGGTACTGAGTGGAGCAGGCGAGCGCGCTGGCGGGGGCTGCCGCGAACTGCTCTTACGCTTTGCTGGCAACGTCCCATGCATCCAGCATCCACCACAGTGACTGTGGTGACCCTGTTACTACTCATGCAGCTACGCTGGAAACCCTCGCCCTTACCCACAAGAGATTGCCGCCTCACCCTTCCCCACCCCCCGTCGTCGTCCTACCGCCAACCCCCGCCCCAAAGTATGGTCAACCCACACCCGCCTTTGGGGTGCCCCGCCACCCACCCGCCCCCACCTTGTGCACGATCTCTATGTGGTGCCACAGCTGCCTGTCGTGGTGCGCCAGCACCGCCATGAGGCGCCGCAGCGTGGCCTTGATGCCGGTGGCGGCGTTGTCCAGCTGCGCGCAGAAGTGGTCCCTGAAGTCGCTGATGAGCTCCATGAAGCACCAGAACGCGTCAGCCTCGGCGTACGTGCGCGCCAGGGGGTCCGCGCAGTCCGTCTTGAACAGGTAGTACAGCGGCGCGATGAGCTCGTTCATGCCCTGCACGTGCAGCGTGCAGGTGCGGGCAACCATTGGTAGCGGCGAAGGCCTAGTTCATTATGCCCGTTAGTACTCCGGCTTGTTGTTGTCCAGTCCGCGCCCAAGCAACCGGCAGGCACTCGCTCAGCTGTTGCAGCGCATGTGCCGTTTCTCGCCTGGCTGTGGCTTTCAACAAGGGATGTGTGGGGCAATGGGCGGCCACGGCAGTGCAGTGCCCCGGCACGTGTGCGCACGTGTCAGGGCAACATGCCTTGGTCTACTGGTAGCTCTTCCCTGATGCACGACGGTGTGTTGCGACGGATAGTTATGTAGGGCCTGCAGCACCCGCGAGCAGCCGCAACTGCGTGTGCGCGCAGGGCCGTGACGGTCCCCTGCTGCGCACCTGAATGTACCTCAGCCCCGGGTTGAGCTTGGCGTACATGAACAGGGCGCGCTTCATGTCCTGGGTGTGGAAGCGTGGATCAGGAAAATGAACGTGAGTGTGAGTCCAGGACTTGAACGAAGTGTGGCGCAGGGGTGGAAGGCACGGAGCATTGGTTGACAGGGCTGCTGGGCGCAGCGCTCAACCGCCAAACCGTTTTCGGACGCGCAGGGAAGTCTGCTTCGCCGGCTGGGCCCCCGGTCAGTGCCGCCCCATTTGCAGCATTCCCGTGGTCAGGCGCCGTAGGTCGGCGCTCATGCCTGAGGCCCCGGTCCAAGGTCTACGGCACCGCGTGGCCTCTGCCCCCCAGCGAGCGCCACAGTGCCGTCTCAGGCGGTCCCTCCCCTCCCCTTCCTCCCTTCCTCTGCCCCCCACGCACCTCCCTGTGCGCCTCCGCCTCCGGGCTGTCCCCTGTGAAGAAGGCCATGTCAGGGTGCGTGCGCATCACGTCGCGCTCCACCTGGATCATGATCTCAGAGTCCTGCACCGGCACGCAGCAGAGGGTGTGTGGCCAAAGACAAGCCCTTGCTAACGTGCCGTGTGTGTCGTGGACGGAGGCGGGAAGGACGGGAAGGACGGTTTCGATGGGGTGGAGAGGAAGGCGGTGGAGGGGCAGCAGCTTGCAGGACAGGCAGCGAGGCAAAGCCGTTGCCCACCAGCAACGCTGCGGACGTCTGGGTACTCCGTCCGCCATCGTTTACCACTATCACCCACCAAACCACGAGCCACCATCCTTGTCTGCCCTTACCCTCGACCCCCTCGAACCGCATTCTTCATACACCTACTGCTGTTCCGCCCCACTGCCCGGCGGTTGCAACCGCAAACCCACCCAGCCTCACCTCCACCGCCGCCTTGCTCGCTTCACACGGCCGTCTGCAGCGCCCCCAGCCGTGCTTCCCCCCTCCTTCCACACCCATACTCCCCGTCCACCTCACCTTGAAGTAGGTGTTCCACTTGGATGTGTGCTCCAGGCACAGGGGGTGGTCGTCCACGGGCTGCAAGGGGTGGGCCTGGGGGCCGGGGGCACAGCGAGAACCCAAGTCAGAAGAGGTTTAGATGTGGATGTGGACACAGAGCGTCCAGTGTAAGGGCCAGAGTGAGGTGGGCTGCGGAAAGTGGGTGGCTCGCGGGGAAAGCAAGGCCGTTCGGTTGCGGGCCGTGCTGCTGCCTGCAGGCACGGACTTATAAGCGGGGGCATGGCCTGCACGCCAGCCCACTACCCCGGATGCAGGAGCAAGCATGGCGCCTGGGATACCCCGCAAGCGCGGGTCCAGCGCGGTGCACAGCCGTTGTTCTCCCACTCACTCAGCAAGAGGTCCGCTTAGCCTGGCCTCTCCCAGCCCCGTCCCGGCATTGGATTCCGAACAGATGCACACAACCACCCCAGGGACGCCCATCTGCAACCAGCTCCGCTGACAGCGCAGAATGAGTGCGCTGCAGTGCACTAAGTTCATGGTGCTACCCCAACCCCCGTGCAGTCTGCAGGCAGCTGCCAGCGCCTGTGGCTGCGGGCCCGTCGCCCCCAATGCCACATGAACCCCTGGCCTTGGCTCCAATCTCGTTCTCCGCCAACCAGGCCTCCGTCAACATCATTACAGGCGCATGCAGCACAGCGGCCTGCCTCAGGCTCCTGGTCCTTCCAGCCACGTGACCCACCCCTAGCGGGTCGTTGGACGCCACCGCTACCGCCTGCGGCTGAGCTCCGCCTGCCAGCCCCGTTGCCGACCCGCCGTTAGCGCTGGCGTGGGCCCCAGAGCCAACTGCCCCACCGCCGCTGCCGCTGCCACCGCCGCCCCTGCCCCCAGGCCCGCCGCCAGCCTCCAGGGGACCTCCAATCGCTCCCAGTCCCGCCGCCGGTTGCCCTCCGCCTCCAGAGCCGCCCTGCCCTGCCGCTACCGCCAACGCAGTCCCTCCGCTGCCGCTGCTGCTGCCCCGGCCTGTCCCCTGCCCAGCAGAGGCCCCCAGGGGGGCGGTGGCCGACTCCAGCGCCAGGGACGCCAGCGCTGCCGCCTGCGCCGCCGCCTGCTCCGCACCGCTGGGCTTCTTGGGGTCAACAATCAGCTCCTGGACGGTGAGGGAGTGTGTGCAAGGTGCAGACTATGGTGTGGGTGCGTGCACGTGTGCCAGGTGCAGTACGGAGCGACGGAAAAGGAGGTCCAGGCGGACGCACCGGAGGAAATCACTATTCAAGGTGCTACAGCAAGGCAGGTGTGCCCGCAAGGAGTTGCCGCAAAGGCAGGCTCGACCGCTATACGCGGGACGGCAGTCCCAGCCTACCAACACCCCACGGCACACCGCCCCGTCCCTTACATCGCAGAACACGTGGTACTGCGTTCTCCGCCGCGCCAGCTGCGAGCTCCAGTCCTCTGGACACAGCGGCAGGTAGCCCAGCAGCAGCTGCAGGCCAGAGAATATGGGGAAGCGTAAGGACACGTCAATTATGCCTCGGCCGGCCACGCTTAGCCTTCAACCACGATTGCGACACCGCCAGAAATTCTCCTTACCCCACCCGCAGTACTACGTAACCCCTCCGCCCCACCTACGGCCGCCAAGGGCACGCCACGGTCCCACCGCATCGCTGCATGCTCCCCTCCCAGCCCCACCTTCCATACGACCGCCCGAAGGTTCCCCTTGTCAGGTATGCCATGGAACGCAAGCCGTTTGAGGTTGTCTAGGTTGATGCGTGACCCGCGGAGCTCGGTCTGGAAACGGGCCACCCGGAGTTCTATGGACTGCACTACTGTCGAGGTTGATAGCGATGTTGGCGACGGAACGCGAGGGGGCGATTCAACGCGCCCGTCGGCTGACGCCGAGGCAAGAGAGGACGCACGGAGGTCCTGGGCGGTCTGAACAGCGAGCTCTTTCGCACGGTTCAGTAAGTCCTTTGCGTACTGCATGAGGATTCAGCTGCTAGGAGCCTTAGGAAGACCGCAAATACCCTCAGCTACGTGCGCGTTGGTAGGGTTGCATGGCTTTGTGCAGCCCATACGCCGCGACGTTTAGCAAACGAGTGCCACACACTTGTGAAGCTATCGGTCCTGAAATGAACGGAAGAGATTTACACAACACACTATGTGCACTTCAACGCATGGCAACAATTCGTTCGCTGACACTGATCATCGTCGGAGCGATCGTGCCAGTTATGAGCGTTGAAGACTAATCAGCTATCGAAGTGGAATATGTTTATATTATACAGCTAGCCTGTTCCAATCTGCCTTACTTTTCGCTGGGGTTTCGCGCCTTCTGACGCATCTATGCTCAGCCATGAACAGGCGACTATTAGGTAACAATATTCAGGGTTTCATTTACATAGTACTTCTTTTTACCGGCTCTTCCTTACGCAGCGGTGGCGCGTTTCCGCAGATCCCTTTCAGAGCGTGGAGCTCCCAGAGATCATTGAGGAGTACCTGCAGCATGGAGTGGCACTCTGCATGGCTTTCAACCGCAGGGGTACAATCCTGGCCTGTGAGTGCGGGGCCCTCGCCCAACCGCAGCCCTATTGGCCCGCCCTGTCCAGCTGACCTTCTAGCACTTGTATGCCACGGACTCTGCCTGCAGCCGGCACCAAGGAGGGCCACGTTGTACTGTGGGACTTCGACACAAGGGGCGTAGCCTCTGTGCTGACCGGACATGAGTGAGTGTGCTGGGCGGGGGCAGGGTGGTGCTGGGCCATGGTGTGTTTTGGGGTGGGTGCACGGCTGACGGCTGGGAGCGGTCCACCCACACGGTTGGCGCGGCAGCGTTCAGCACTGTTCGTTACTAGGTACCCAAGTTGCTGAAGCCCCCGGAATGTCCACGATAGAGGGCACGGGTATGCCCCACCAGGACACCCCTCGCGGAGCAAGACGGCAGGTCCGGATCCATCTCAGCGTCCTTCCCTGTTGCCCCCCTCCCTGTGCCCCCCGGCCCCTGTGTCCACCCCCAGGGGTGCGGTGACCTCCGTGTCGTGGTCCCGCAGCGGCCGCCACCTGCTGTCGGGCTCGGAGGACAGGACCGTCATCCTGTGGAGCGTGCAGGACGGCACGCAGGTGGGCGCAGCGCTGCCGGCGGGGGTACCGTTGGGGTTGCTGGTGGGGAAAATGTTACAAGAGACAGGGGTGATACGACGTGCATTTAAGCGCAGCTGCCAGTGGTGATCGTGGCATTGGCGGCAGAGGTGGGGGGCGGCTCGGTGATGGGAACGGTTTCCGGTGCATGCGGCGTGACCCAAAGCTGCCTCCCCACCCGCTCACGGCTGCACCCACTAATTATCCGGTGACGGTTTGGCCCGCAGGTGTGCCGCATACCTATCGGCGCGGTGGTATGCCGCGTGAGCCTGTCGCCCGCCCCCACGCGGGGCGGCGCTGCGCCCCCGCTGGGCGTGGTGTCTGTGCAAGAGGGCCCTCCCCTGCTGGTGGACCTGGCCTCGGGGGGCAAGCAGCAGCTGCCCACGGCAGGTACGGCGGCAAACGGGCGGGACAGCATAACGGAGGGAAAGGGGAGCGGACACGCCTGTCCGAGCGGCTGCTGCAGGGAGGCCGCGTGCCCAGGCCCGGGGCTGGTGGATAAGCAGGAGAGGTCGCGCTGGGCAGCAGGGGGAGCTGGCCCCGCACGGCGCTCACATCACGGTGGTGCATCTCGGTGTTGCTCAGTTATGCTCCGCCCCTGCCCCCCTGCCCCACCCTCCCGGCAGCCGACGGCAGCGAGCAGGCCGCCTCCCGCGGCCCCGCGCTGGGCGGCCTGCCGTCCGCCAACCTGGTGGGGGTGTTCGCGCGGCGGGGCGAGTGGGTGCTGGTGGGGCAGCCGCGCGGCAGCATCACGGTGGTGGACACGGCGCGCAGGAGGATACTGGACGTCGTGAGGGTGGGTGGGGTGGTTGGCGGATACCATGCGAGGTTAGCAGGCACGAGTGAGAGCTGTTTGTTAGCGGGAGGCTGGATCGATCAGCTTCATGAGCACAGGGGGATAATCGTGCACGAATGCAGGTGGCCAGTCGCAGAGCTGATTAACTTTGTCCCTTCCTCGCTTCCTCTCTTTCCCCTCCCCTGCAGGTGCCCAACTGCTCCCGCGTGTTGGACCTGGTGCTCAACCGCAAGGGCAGCCTGCTGCTGGCCACGTGCCAGGACCAGCGCGTGCGGATGTACGACGTGGCCGCGGCGCCGTCGGGCGGGGCGGCGGGGGCGGGGGCGGCGTGTGGCGTGGAGCCCCCCTCTGACGCGCAGCTGGCGGAGGCGCTAGCCAGCAAGGTGCGGCGGCGCGGGCGGGGGCACAACTTGTGATGTTGAGTGTGCGCACGTGCGTGGCTGGGCGCGTTGTGGTGGGATGAAAGGATGGCAAACGGGAGGCCGCTGTTGGCTGGGTCTCAAACATTGCCCGCCCTTAGCCAACTTCACCCCTGCAGCGCTCAGCATGCTTTCCTAACCCCATCTCTCCTCCCGCAACTGCTGCCGCTGATGCTGCCGCTTACCCCTCCTTCCCCTCTCACCAGTCGGTCAAGTCTGGCTCGCTGCTTCACGGCCCCGAGGGCGGCCTGCTGCGCCCCGTGCGCGAGTTCCAGAACGCCGTGGACCGCACGCCCTGGCGCACCGCCACCTTCTCCGCGGACAGTGAGCACGTCATCGGCGCCACGGCCGCCAAGGCGCAGCTGCAGCTGTACATATGGAACAGGCCGCTGGGCAACATGGAGCGCATACTGGAGGGTGAGTGCTGGGTGGGGGAACGCGTGAGCCGCGAGGAAACCCTGAAGGGCGTCAGGAAGTCAGGGAAACGCTGGTGCCTGCACGCGCAGGGGAAGCGGGTTGACAAGCAGAAGTGAAAACGACGGGTGGGGGAAGGGCGGGGGCGGGAGGGAGCTGGCGGACGAGCAGGCCGGCATCCCCGTAGGTGAAGGGGGACTGGAGGAGGCAATGCAGTACCACCTAGACTGCGCGGGACGGGTTGGGGTGCTGCCTTAGCGGTCATTGCCTGATGCTGGGGGCTCAAGCGGGCTGGGTGCTCGGGAGTTGGTTGTAACGCGCAGCAAGCCTGCGCGAAATTTCTAGGGAGCAGACAGAGCCTTTGCTGGGGAAGGGAAGCGACGAGGGCGGATGGCACCGACGGCTTGTTGGGCGTTGCAAACGAAACGTGGCTTGTACACATGTGTACAAGAAATGACTCACCCGCACGTTGGCCACCCTTCTGCTTCACCCTACTCGGCCCCGCGCCGCCATCACACCGCCCCCTTACCCCGCCTGCTCGCTGCCCCCAGGCCCCAAGGAGGGCGTGCTGGACCTGGCGTGGCACCCGCAGCGATCCCTGCTGCTCAGCTGCTCCTCGTCGGGGCGCATCTTCGTATGGGCAAAGGTGTGGCCCGGGCTGCCAGACCACTCCTGCCACACTTCCTGTCCTGCTACAACGCCCCCATGCGTCTTGCGCTGACCCGCCGCACCGGGCGGAAGCGCGGTTGACACCTGCCCACCAGCATGCCACGCAGCATACCACCGTCGGCGCGCGCCCTGCCCGCCGCCGCCTGTGTCGCCGCGCCTGCACTGCACATGCGGCGTTGCAAGTCCACGTCTCCTTCGGCCAAAGCCACACTGGCGTGATCCATGCAAATGCACAACTATGTTCTTTAAGTATCAGGCAAGAAGCTATTTTGCCCTGTTTGATGCATGCGCCCGTCCCAGACGTCCCCACCCCACGTCCCCGCCTGCAGGTTCACGCTGAGAACTGGTCCGCGTTCGCTCCCGACTTCAAGGAGCTGGACGAGAACACCGAGTACGTGGAGCGGGAGGACGAGTTCGACTGGAACACGCCGGTGAGGGGCCTGCAGCGGTGGGGGCGGGTTAGCACGTGTGCGCGTGCACCCGGTACGACGGGGGGCGGCTATGGTACTGCCGTAGCGCCACACAGGAACACCACTCGGGGGCCTGCAGAAGGTACTGGTATACGGCGCCTGGCGGTACCGGTACCTGCGGGCTGCCTGCGGTCCGGACACCCGTCCCCACAGGCCTTTGTTAACGCTTCACGCTGTATGATGGCACCGGCGCCTAACACACACCTTCATTCCCTTCTCACCTTTCAAGTCCCTTGTCTCCACTTCCCCCTGCAGGGTGCGGGCGGCGACCTGGGTCTGCCTGCCGCGGGGGCTGACGGCGACGCCGCCGACCCCTGCACCCTCACGCTGGACATCACCACACGGGAGCGGGAGCAGGTGGGGTCTGGTTTGGGGCAGGGCAGGCTGCAGCTGCCGCAGCCGTGCGCGCTTGCTGCTATGTGCCCTGCCCAGCTTACGTCAACAGGCGCGCACGTGTTGCTCGCCGCACTTGCTTCTCTCAGGCTCTTTCTTTGCCTCCCCTCCCTGCAGGTGTTCAGCTCGGACGAGGAGGAGGACGTGCGGGAGGAGCTGCTGTACCTGCCAGTGGTGCGTTGCGGGAGGTGGAGGGGGCCGTTGCCGGGGGAAGAGGCGGGGCGGCTGCGTGCGTTGCTGTTGGCTGGGTCGTGTTTTCATGCGTGCGAGTGATGCGGCAAAAGCTGCATTCGCCTCTGTAGCATTTGCATTGCGCGCGTGCAACCCCCAACGCGTATTCAATTAGGAGCTGACATCCCATACCGCCCGCTTCGGTTCACCTCAGAAGCTCTTACCCCATTCGTGCGTGCAGGTGATAGAGCGCGAGCTGGTCCCCGCAGACTCTGATGACTCGGAGGATGGGGACGGCGACGACAGCGACCACGACAGGCAGGGCCAGGGGCAGGGCCAGCAACTGCAGAGGGGCAGGCAGGGGCCGGGCCGGCCGCCGCTGCCTCCGGGCCGCGCGGGGCCCGGGCAGTCCGCCGACCAGGCACCGCAGCCGGGGCGTGGGACGTCTGGGTTGCAGGGCAACGGCAGTGCGGCGGGCACCCCGCGAGGCTGGGGTGGGGAGGGCAGGGAGGGCTCCGCCGGGCCAGCTGGGCGTGGGGGCAGTGCGGGACCGGAGGGGGAAGGCATGGAGGTGGCGGGCGGGGGCCGGGGGTCGGCGGAGCAGGGTGGAGGAGGCGGCGCAGCAGCAGCAGGAGGAGGCGATACAGAGATGGCGGAGCCTGGGCTGGGTGAGTGGGTGGGTGTTGGGGCGAGCGAGAGGGTCCGTTGGGGTTGGTAGGATGGTGCCGTAGCGTGCACTTACGACTCGTACTTGCGAGTCGTGCGATCACACCCTACTGCACGGCGGTGCACTGAGCAGCTTCCTCAACCATGTGGGCTACCTCAGCATGTGTCAGTCTTTGGAGTACCTAAGCGCTGCCCTCGGCTTCCCGTCCCCCCCGCAGAAGACAACGACGACGACGGTGCTGGCGGCGGCGGCCCAGGGCGCAAGCGCAAGGTCACGTTTGACGAGGGGGCGTTGGGGCGGTAGCAGCTGAAGGGGTTCTGTTGACGGCTGCCACGTTTGCTGGCGCACCTGGACGGATTGCAGCGCAGTGGACCGGTACACTGGTGACGCAGCTCAGTGGTGTCAGACAGTGTACCGGTTGGTGAAAAGGGCCAAGAGGACGTCGCTGGTGTTATGTCGGCGTGCAGGTTCGCGCTCTTTCAGGAAGGCCCCCTTGGGATTGCACCTCACATACACAAGTAGGGTGAGCGGTGTGCAGGGGCTGTTCAAGCTTCAAGCCCCGAGTATGAGTGGCGCTGGAATGAGACATTGCGGTGTCACAGGGTCTTGTGTAAAATGTGCAAGAGCCTCATGACACCGTACTGGACTACTGGTGTTGCTACTCGTTGTCTGCTCGTCCGCCGTCATTACATAGGCCTAGGCAGCTAGCAGCAAGGACACAAGTAATCGTGGCCTCGCAAGTGTCCCCAACTTCCACGACATACGATATGCTACAACGCACAACGCAAACGCAAACATGCCTGGCTCCTATGGTGCAGTTGTGTCAGGACCAATCAAACATCTACGCATGACTGCCAGCTACCATGCACGCACCAGTAGCCGTACACAGCTCGTGACAGCATTTGTGCAACAGCTTGCGCTGACAGGGAAGCAGCGAACCTGGGGCTGACATGCCGTACCAGTCTACACGTCTACGGCTCCTTAGTGCTCCCTGGCGGTTGTGCGTCAGTCGACAGCTCTCGCGAGCTCGCACCGCAAGGACGTACCGTACGATCGGTCTGCCACGTCTGCAGCCTGAGATGCACAGCGACGTCGTCAAAACGAAGCCCGTAACCCTGACACACGTTAATAACAATCGACGAAGGATCGCCGTGGCGGCAAACAATCAAACAATCTGTGGTAGCGAACACCAAGCGATGGCGCTTATGCAGGTGTGCAGTACGGTAACCACCGATAACTGCTAATGAAGGCAAGATCTATGCAGGCCTGCTCCCCTGGGTTCCCCACCTCCGTCTATCTCGCATCAACTTTCTGCAAGTATGCTACAGTGCCGTAAACGACAGCAACAAACAACGGCAACGCGGCACCAGTGTGAAACGGAGAATTCATTGCTCCATCTTGCCCTTCGACAACACAGCTGAGGACGGGGCCTCGTGGCATGTGCCAAGGCGGCAACACAGACACGGGCAGCCAGTCAGATGCGGCTTCGGCAAGAGTCCTTAAGCACAGTCCACATGCCCGATATCCCGCCCGCCACCAAGGGAAAAGACGAGAAGCCTTGCCATCGTGCACGTAGCGGGTAAGCTTCAGCTAGCGCGTTATACATCACCAAGTCGGGCGGAGCGAACGGCAAATGCTGCTGGGACCAAGTCTTTGTTGTATGCAATAGGCACAGTCTGCGATCTGTTGACGCAAATGCACCTTACCACGCCGTACTGCGGCTTAGTACAGCCTCCCGCCTGGCACGCTCCTTCCCTCGACCTCGCCTTCAGAGTGCTTCGATGGGTGACTGGCAGGCTGGGCCATGCTGCAAGCGATTGCTGGCCGCACTACCTCGCGCAACAACCACAAACAACAAAAGCTGCTGGCTAGACACGCCCCAGTGTGATCTGCGATGCCTGCCTTCCGCCCCACACCCAGCTCCAAACCCGAGTTGCCCCAACAAGGTCACAGTACCGCTCCCCCGCGTCACAAGTATTACAACGCCACTCCCTACGAGCATACGAGTCTCCCATGCACGCCTACCCTCCTGCACTCCCACTCGCTGCGACCCCTGCCTCTCCCACTCCACACATCACCACGCACTCCCAACCCCCAACCAACTACAAGCTCATCCGCGATACGTGGCTGCGGCTGCGGTACCGCTGCCAGTTAATGGCTATCGGCACGGCACCCTGCGGCATGGTGGATGCCGCACCAGTCTCGTCCACGACCGTCAGCAGTGGGACATGCAGCTCTCCGCTACCCATAGCCGCAATGCCGCCCCACGCCAAGGCCGCCGCCGCCGGTGCCGCCGCCTGATCGCCACCGCTGACGGAGCCGCGCAGCGGTAGCCAGCCGCCGTTGCCGGCGCTGCTTAGGCGGTACAGGCGGCGGCCCGCAGCGCTCCCGCGGCGGTGTGGGTCGTGCTGCGAGGTGGGCAGGCTGCCTGCTGCTGCTGCCGCCCGAAGGGCCTGCGTGTGGACAGGGGAGAGGCCGGCGGCGACGAGAGGGTTAGGCAATGGGAAGGCGACATATGTGTGGACTGACACCGTTGATGACAGGGAGCACACAGCACACCCGAACCCAGTCCATGAGTAGATGGCCACAGTGGGGCACCAGGCTGTCGTACGCTGTGCCGGAGGTGCCGAGAGCGCACAATAAGGCCATAGTGCCGTGAGGACGTCTTCACCCGCCTCCCGCGACAACTCCAGCGCTAGCCCCACGTCCTTCAACACCCCCACCCAAACCCACGCCCTCACGCAGCACATTGCCGCGTGCCACGTCAGGAACACCCTCACCCCATGCTTCGCCCCCATCCCCACCCACCAGGTGCTGCCACCAGTCCGCCGCGCTGGCAGCCGCACGCGTCAGGGAGCGCGCCAGCACAGCCCCCACCGCCACGTGGCCTCCGCCGCCCTGCCCCGACCCCGCCGCCCCCAACGCTCCGCTCCCTGATGCCCCTGCTGCCTGCTGCCCCCAACCGCCGGCCCCAGCCCCCGGCCCCGGCCCGCCTGCCACGCCCGCGTGTCCATCAACATCCACAGCAGACCCATGGGTCGCCCACAGCGCGCTGGGCTCGCCTTCGTCGACGCCCGCTTGCGGCCCTGACCCGTGGGTCGGCCCCCTCAGCGCCCCCAGCGTCCTGCCCAGGCTGCCCAGCTTCTCCAGCGTGCGCTCCTTGAGGCTGCCCAGCACGTGCCGCAGGTCGTGCGGCTCGTACGACAGCATCTGCGTGCGGCACGGGCAGGGCGCGGCACAGCGCACCACGGTGATTGCTAAGCACGAAGGGGCACATACGCAGGCCACGGTTGCAGGCTGCCCTTCATTCCATTCCTCGACCACAGCTACGAAAACTCCCTGTGGCACCTCTATCCTGCACCCAACTCAACTGCCCCAACCGCCCAACCGTCGCACCACTGCACCCCACCCTACCTGCAGCGCCTCCTCCGCCTCGCGCTCCTCCTGCCTCATCTTGGCGCGCATGTACAGGCTCAGCGGCTCGCTGCCGCCGCCCGCGCCCGCCCCCGCATCCGCGTCCGGCGGCGGCTCGTCCTTCCAAAAGCCGCCCGCCAGGATGCGCTCCACCTCACTCATGGGCACATCGGCCTGGGTGGCAGGGACGCGGATTCTCAGCGGGCCACGGAAGGCAGGGCGAGGGAGGGCGGGGGGTGCGGCAGAGGTCGCGGTGGCGGGAGCGGGAACAGGGGCTGGGGCATGCGGGTGGGGCTGGGGTGTGGGCGGGTGGTGAGGCAAGCTGTGGAGGTCATGGGACGGGGACGGGCTCGGCTGAGGGCGGCATTGGCTGGATGCAGTGAAGGGGGACGCGAGGGGCTGCTGCTGCCCGGACCTCTGCTGGTACTGCTTTTGCTGCTTTTGCTGCGAAGCATGGTCCTTTGCTGCGTGTGTGGACGGGGTTAGTGCGGGAGAGCCGCGGGCGGAGGGCGGCCGGGTCGGGGTGGGGACGTCAGGGGAAGCTGCAGTAGGTGTTGTTGCTGCTGCTGCTGCTGCTGGGCTGCTGGTCGAAGAGCGGGTCCTCGCTACGGCACCACTTGTGCGCGCTGGCCTAGGAGGCGGAGGCGGCCCGGGTAGGGCTGCTGCAGCGGGGCAGGGCTGCGGGGCTGCTGCGTGTGGGGGTGGCGGCGGCTGCGGGTGCCTCATGCGCGGGTCGGGGTGCCTGCTCATGTCGAACCACACGCGGCGCTGCAGGCCGCGCATGAGGCTAGGCCGCCCGTACAGCGTGAACAGCGAGATGGCCGGCTCGTCGGGGATGGGCGGGAACTGGGGGGCAGGGGAGAGAGGGAGATGTGCAGGCAGCAGCGTACACAGTGCTGTAAGGAACGAGTAGGCTGGTGCCCAAAGGGTTCAGGTTGTGGGCGCCTACAGCCGGACACCGTCATCCTCATCAAGCCAGCTGCGAGGGTCGGCACCGCCGGGCCTACGGTACCGGCCTGGTGCAGCCTGCGTCTCTGCGCGGCCAGCTTCGTGCGAGCGGCCTGCCAACCCAGGCAAAGCCCTGCCGCCCCCGCCGCATCCCACCTCCCGCACACCGCAGTAGCTGTCCTCTTGCGGCTCCGCCCCCGCCCCGGCCAGCCGCCGCTGCAGGCGCAGGTACAGCCGCCGCACGCGGTAGGCGCGCCACGCAGCCTGGATGCGGGTGGCCGCGCGGGTCCTGTCAGGGCATGGGCGAATGCAGAGGGGCGGGTAGGCAGAGGGGGGACTTGTATCAGCGCGTTGCGACCAATGAGGGTGTGAATGTCGAACTAGGGCGCGGCTGGTCGAGCCGCACCAGAGCCATAGCGGCCTGCAGTGCCACACGTGGTTGTGCCACAGGAGCGAGCGCCATGAGACCCTTCCCATGGTGCTCCCTGTCAGTCATGCGGCCCAGGATGGAGCGTGCTACACTGGCGCCGCTCCTTACCTGAGCTGCGACGTGATCTGGGACGGCCGCACAGCATGCGGCTGCCGCTTATGGTGATTGGCATGGTGGCGGTGTTGACGGAGCACCTGCTGACCCCGCACCCCTGTCATCGCCTCCCCCTCCCCCTCCTCCTGCGCCCGCCACGCGCCGTCCGCAACGAGGTCGTTGAAGCTGCTGCTGCAGCTCATGCTGCTGCGCGCAGCCGCCGCAATTGAAGTGGTGGTCACTGCAGCGTTCCAGCCGTCCACCCCGTTGCTGCCACCACCGTTGCATGCTATACCACTCGCTGCTGCAGCCCGGATGGATCCCGTCCAAGTGTGGCCCTTGCGGCCTTCGCCTCCGCACGCACTGCAACTCGGACCGCCCCTGCACATCATTCCTCGTTGGTGACAGGGAGCTTGGGTACCGCCTACGCCTGGATATGCTGCCTCTGCTCCCCTGCTCCCCGGGCTGCCCTGCCCGCCAGCAGGTTGTTCCGCCCAGGCCTCGATAGGGCCCCGGTGCGGTTGCGTGGCGGTGGTATGGTAGGGCGTTGGCGTTGAGGTGGAGGTGGAGGCGGAGGTGGAGCACGAGCTGGAGGAGAACAATGCATACGACTGGTGGTGCATGCGTGTAGGGCCGCGCTGGTGTTGGTGTGGGTGTGGTTGTGCACTTAATGGGGCGGCCTGGCTGGGGCGTGAGGCCTCGGCGCCAGCAGGGCCGAGGTCGTCTGGGCCAGCAGGGGCAGCTGCCAGTGCTGCTGCTGCTGCTCTTGCTGCTGGTGGTATTGATAATGATGCTGCTGGTAATTGTGTTGGTGGTGCTGCTATCGAATTCGCGAGCAGAGCGTGTGGCAGGGCAGCTGCACCCGGCAGGAGGCCGAGCGTGGTAGGGTCACCACACCCAGCGGGCTGCAGGCCGTTTGGTGCTGTCCAGTAGCCGTGTCCGCTCGTCTGGGCGGGAAGAAAGGGATTGCCATGCGCAGGGAGGTTTCCTTCGGACGCAAGGCAAGCGAGACTGTGGCTGTTAGACGAACTGCAGCAGCGTTGGAGGCTGCCGCAGCGGGCGGCGGTAAGGCTGCTGCCTGGGAGCAAGGACGGTACACCGCTGCAGCCGTACGCTGCTGATGCCGCCGCATGAATGGAGGTCGATGATAGCATTGGCGTGGAGGCAGTTCCCGCTGCCGCTGCGGCGGCAGCTGTTGTAGACGCGGGAGACCCGAACACGCGACCTTGCCAGTACTCGAGGAGTGGAGGCGCCGGCCCGGCTGCTGCTGACATTTGCGGCAGTTTGTATTCAGAAGATGTTGCAAGGGTTCAGTTTAGTATCAGGGACAGCGCCGCGCTGCACTGGTCATTGCGTGAAGCAAAAACGTGTTGTGACGCCTCATCCTTGGGCCCTGGGAATAGAGCATAGTACATACAAATCTAAATTGTAATAGCACCAGTGAATGCAGGGCTGCGTAGGCAACGGAAAAAGCACAAGGGCTTTCGCAAAAAAAGGCGAGGCCTTTACCAACCGTGCACCTTGAATGACAGTACTGTGGAGTGAATTTGAGTAGAGCATTGCACTCAGCGCCTGTATGCGGACCTGAAGGATGCTGCCCGATGCTGCGGAACGCCATGCAGGCGGGTGGCACTCAGGTAAGTAAGCTGCGCTACAACTCGAACCATTCGGCCAGAGAACAACTGCATAAGTGATATATAAAGATATTACGTCCTCTTCTATTATCGGTTGCATAAGCGCAACACAAAAACGCAACACACCGCCTATGCTCTAAATATAAAATGGAAACACTGGGCAGTCGCCATACTTCGTTTGGTCACTCGACCAAGTTTACGTCGCGAAACGTAGTATGCAGAGTCTTGGCGCCACCCGAAGTGGGGCAGAGGCCTCGGCCCCAGAAGACTGCTGCACCCGCGCCTGCAAGTCCTCCTCAGCAGGATTTGTGGAAGAGTACAACAACATTTGCATCACAACTCTTATCGCACTTCCGGGTCCGGGGTCCAATTCAACCAGACCAGGTGGGGTGTAGGCGTGCGCATCCGACGTAGCCCTGACGCGTCGGTGGCGGTGCACGCGTCACAACGAGCCGCGTAGGCTCCACACCAGTGCGGCACTATCAGCGGACGACCCCACCTTACCAATTGCACCTTACTGTGCACTACTTGGTCGTAACGCTTTAAACGCATGGTTCGCGGCACTTGAACAACGCCTGTCACCGCCTTTCCAACTCCAAACTCCGTCGCAGATTCTCCGCGAGGCCTCCTCCAAAGAAAGGGAAATACAGAAGCAGAAGCTGTCAGTTGACGTCACGCCCTTCCTATCGCCTGTGGGCGTTTGGTAAGCCGCCAGCAGCGTACCGGTCCTGCTCGAGCCCCAGGCTGCCGTGCACGGGACACCCGGAGTCGCGGATGTGTGCGACGTCGTTCATAAGAGTGGCTGGTTCAGAGCGCCATTGCTGTCGCCCTTTCCATGCAGGGAAATGAAGCACATCCGCAAGCTGTCGTCCCTCACAGCTTACACCTACTTTATGAACCTGGTCACGGTAGGTGGCTCCGCACACATCGCACAAGCCAACACGCCAGTTGCTACCGATGTTTCACGTTACAGACAAACAATTCACCATGCACGTTTCCGGCTGCTCTATTCTTAATGCTTCCATGACGTTGGATCAACTACCGTACTCCTTACTTCATGCGTCATCCATCCTGTACCTGCCCTTCCGCTCCCCGACATACTCCCACACCCGCAGCCCCGGCGGATGCAGCGCCTGCACGGGCTGCACCTGGTCACCACCTCCCGCGCCTGCGACATCCGGCCGTACGAGCACAGCCGTACGGCAGAGGAGGTGGGCGCCGACGGCGACGGCATGGCGGTGTCCATGCACGAGGCCAAGGAGGTGTACCGGGCGCTCAAGAGGAGCGGCAAGGGGGGGCCTGGGGCGGCCGGGACGACCCATGGGTCAGCGCCGGGGGCTGGAGCGGCAGGAGGGGCAACGGCTACGGCAAACGCAGCGGATCCGTCCAACGGGAACGGCAGCACTGCTGGCAGCAGCGGTGCGTCGGGTACCGGGCTAGCGAATAACATCGTGCCTGCGGCGCCGCCGCTGGGCCGGATCCTTTGGAGCCCGGCGGAGATGGTGGCGGCCAAGATTTCGGAGGCGGCGGCGGCAGCAGCAGCGGCGGCGGCGCCCCCGCTGGCAACGGTGACGGAGAGCCTGGCGGCGGGGCTGGCGTCGCTGCCCATCGGCGGCGCGCTGGGAGCCAACAACCGCGCCGCCAATGCCCTGTTGGCGTCGCCAAACTCATCGTCAGGCACCGCGGATGGTGCCGGCGGTCGAGCCAAAAGCCCCGGCGGAACAGCAGCCGGCTCCAGCGGACAACAGCAGCAGCAGGGGCAGGAAACACAAACAGTGGATGACCCCTTCGGCCAGGGGGCGGCGTCGGCGGCTGCCATTGCCGCTTTTGCGGCGGAGGAGCTCCGGCAGCAGGCCCTGCGGGGGCTGGGCCTTGGGCTGGGCGGCAACGGGAGCACAGGGGGCAATGGCAGCAGCGGTAGCGGCGCCCCCCTGCGCAGCGCCTCCCCAAGCAGGGCGGTGTCCAGCTCCGGCGGCGGCCTGGCGCCCATCAGCGCCAGCGGGCTCCTGGCCCCGGGCTCTGCCACCGCCGCCGCCGTCGCCGCGGCCGCGGCCGTTTCCAACGGCGCCTCGCCCGGCGCCGCCGCCGCCGTCGCCGGCAGTGTGCTGGCATCCGCCGGCGGCTCGGCGTCCAACGCACCTGTGGCGGCGCCTCCGCCAGGCGCCGCCGCCGCCGCCACCTCTACGGCCTCTCCCTACCTGTGCCCCTCGGAGTGGTTCGTGGTGGACGACCCCGCCACCGACACGCGCTACTTCGTGATCCAGGGCAGCGACACGCTGGACCACTGGAAGCTCAACCTCACGTTCGACCCGGTGGTGTTCGAGGACCCCGCGCTGGGCGTCAAGGTGAGGGCGCGCGCAGAAGGCCGCATGCGATGGGTGTGCACGGGACTTGGGGGCTGCATGAATGCCGTTGCATGCAGGGGAGGCCCCTGCTCCTCGCTGCTGCCATCTTCCCCCCCCCCCCCCCGTCCCCTGCACACGTGCGGGACCAGAGACGAGAAGTTTTGCATGCAGCTACTGTTTCAGGTTCAGCTCACGAAGCGGGTCAGTCGGTTTGGGTCGCTTTGGGTCTGTAATCCAGCGGTTGAGCGTTTCGTGCACGTCCCCTGCACGCGTGGCGGCCCCAGGTCCACCGCGGCGTGTACGAGGCGGCGCTGGCGCTGTACGAGCGCTTCCTGCCGCTGGTGTACGAGCACCTGGAGTCGTCGCCCTTCTCCAAGATCGCGTTCACGGTGGGTGGCGGCTTCTTACCTCAGACACCCGCACCTGCGTGGCGCACGGTTGGGAACCTCTCCCCATCTCGTCGGCTGCGTGGGTTGATGCACCAGCGTGCAGCCGCCTACACCCCCTTGCAACTGCCACGCTGCTGCACCACAAGAGCCGCCGTTGTGCTCCCATACCGACATGCACTTATATCGGTACAGTAAAAATGCGTTTGCCGCCGCCTCCTACGCCCTCTTCAACCCCAGGGCCACTCCATCGGCGGCAGCATGGCCATGCTGCTGATGCTCATGTACCGCGTGCGCGGCGTGCTGCCGCCGCACTCCATCGCCACCGTCTACACTTTCGGCACGCCGTCCGTCTTCTGCCAGCAGGCCGGCGAGGCGGCGGAAGGCGCAGGAGCCAAGTCCACTTACGGAAGCGGCGCGAGGCCCGACTCGGGCGCGGACAGCTGCGAGAGCATTGGCAGCTTCGAGGTGAGGTCCGACTGGTCGCGCTTCCCCCACTGCACTCCGTCATGACCACATCAGGGTCCAGCGAGCTCCAGACTTGGGCGAGGCTGAGCAATCACCTGCTGCATGCCCGCGTGTATTGCTGTACGCTGCGCTGGTGCTGATACCGCCCTGCCTGGTTCGCGACGCCCCTCCGACCCGCAGGACCCCCAGTCCTGGGGCGCCCGGCCCGCCCTGCGCGGCTTCTCTCCTCTCTCCTCCGCCTGTGCCGCCTCGGTCTCCGGCTGCGGCTGCGGCTCGGCCGCCCCGCTGCTGTCGCGGCTGGGCCTGCCGCAGCACGTGGTGCGCAACGTGGTGATGGCGCGGGACATCGTGCCGCGCGCCTTCGCCTGCGACTACAGCCTGGTGGCGGACATTCTCAAGGGCTGGGGCAACAGCTTCAAGGAGCACTGCTGCCTGAACAGGTGGGCCACACGAATGCTTGCATGGGGCACGGAGTAGGGATAGCAGGCGTCACGTACCTAGCACCGTAGCGCTCACCCGCATGCCGAGCTTTGCCGACCGCTCACCTTTGGACTCGTCTTCGGCCTTTGCAAGCCGCTGTCCGGTTACACTGTGTCCTGTGCCTTGTACCCTAATCGCTCAACCGAAACCCATCCCGCACCCTTGGGCTGGATCCGGCTCTTAGTCATTGTTAACGCTAATGGCCCTGGCCTGCTTCGCTTTGCTACCGCCAAACTCCTCAACCCTGCCCCCGCCCGCCTCCTTACCCCTGCAGGCACGGCCGCAAGCACCTGTACTACTTCGTGGGCCGCATGTACATCCTGCAGCCCGACACGTGGCACAGCTTCGTGGCCGCCGACCCCGACCACCCCATGCTGCCGCCCGGGCCCGGCCTCTACTCCCTGGCAGAACCCGAGCCCGTAGCCACCGCCACCGCCACCGCGCTTTCCACCCCCACACCCCAGCCCTCCTCCTCCTCCTCCTCCCTGCCGGCCGACAGCCCTCGCGCATCCGCCACTGCCTCCACTGCCTCCACCGACTCGCCCGCGCCCCGCTCTTCCGCCCCCACCGCCCTCGCAGCACCGCAACCATCATCACTACCAGCTGCAACAGCGGTAGCAACCACCTCTCCCCGGCGGCGCGTTGCCCGCGACGTTGTGGAGGCCGTGGATGAGCTGATGGACACGCCGCACCCGCTGGAGACGCTGGCGGACGCGGGGGCCTACCTGGCCTCCGGCTCCATCTCGCGCTACCACAACCCCGAGCACTACACCAAGGCGCTGGGCCGTGTCATCTGCAAGGGGAGGAGCCAGGAGGGGGGCGGCGGGAGGCGGCTGCGGCCGCGCGGGCTGGCCCGCGGTGGCAGTGGCGGTGGCAGTGGGCACGGGGACGGCAGCGGTGCGGTGGGGGTTGGGGTGGAGGCGGAGGCGGGCCAGGGGGAGGGGGGCGGCGGTGTGGCGGCGTGGGATAGCAGCGATCCGCTACACCACCCTGGGGCGCTGCTGGTGGGGCTGGACGCGTACCTGCACCACTAGCGTGCAGCGTGTGGGGTGCGGAACGTGGGTTGTTGGGCACGTGTGCAGTGGCATGGGCAGCGGGGGAGCGGCGGCGAGGCGGAGGAGGTGGTGTATGGTGGTGCGTACGTTGGTGGAGAGGTCTTGCGTGGCGGTGTCGAGCACAGATATCCGGCGGCGACGCCGAGACGGGTTTGTACTGCATGGTCGCACTGTGATTTGAGCATTTGCAAGCGGTGAGCACTTACACATGCACGCTGCACGCATGGTCCTCATGCACGTCCGGTGCTGGCGCTTGAGAGCAGGGCAGTGTGCCAAACAGGGTACGGCAGTCTGGTGAGGGCATTTTGATGTCTTGTCTCATTTTGTTTGCCAGGTCTTTTCACCACGTGCGCTGAAGAGTTACCCCACGTGCTGTCCATGTGCTGTGTGTGCCGCCCGGTGGGTTGGCGCGTTTGGTTGCGCCCACCGTTTACGTATGCCGCCAGTGTCGTGATACCGTAGCTGGCATGTGCAGCATTCCACAGGCTTGGGGCGGCAGGATGGCACAGTGGTATGGCAGCTGCATGCAAGTCAGAGCAATAGTATTGCTTCTGCCCGCTACCTCGCGGCACGAAGCCGACACTTATCGTGCTAGCGGTCGCTCTGTTATGGGCTATAGCACTGGCAGCTGTCGCGTGAGCAACCGCGCAAGCACAATATGCCAGCGCGGGGTTTACCGGTGTTCCACAATTATTGCGTCATGCCGGCCTGACGCCGGCCGACGGAGGCCCGAACGGCCTGTCGTTGCTATATTACGGTCTGAGGTATCCAGTGTAGGTGTTCACGGTCGCTGTGCTTGGCATTCGGAGCTGTCCTTGGGGCTGGCAGCACCGCAGGAGTGTCCCCACGTTGCAAACTCTGTGGGCGTAAGGCAGATGGGTTTTTGGGGCATGCGGTGCGTGGGGGAAGGCGGCGTGCGGGTACCCGGGCCGGCTGTGCAGGCGGTCGGGCAGGCACGGATGTCGGTTGAGAGCGCGGGAAAGCGGAGGTCGTAGACCCAGTATGTGTGCCTGTGTGGGTCCAGGGACCAGGCGTCCTCGGCACACAGCGCTGTCGAGCGGGTCGGCAGTACGGGTGGTGGGCACAGGTCGCCACCCTTGTACAGCGTACGGCAAGGTGGAAGGGCGTGACGGGTCATTTACTACTGCGGTACGTCGTGCACGGCCGCGGAGCGTCTTTTGTTTATACAGTGTGTTTGTTATGTGACTAGGGTGTTGTCGCTATGATGCCTGTAGCGGCGTCAGCAAGGGTTAGTATTGTATCAAAGTGGAGCGCGAGTGCGAGAGGGAGCGTGAGAGTTGTAGTAGGTAGATTGGGCCGTTGCAGATGCGGTGCGCTCGGGGTAGGTGTGTATAACAAGCCGCGAAGCACAAGCAACTTGCTTGTGGAGCGTTTTGTGCGGGTCGTGTTGCAATGCGCTGCTGTTGGCGTGTGTTGGACGTGCGTGCTCAAGGCCCGGTTGATCCACAGCCGTGCGCCTGCAGCCGAACACCGGGAGATCAAGAGCTGGGGCGGGGTAAGCTCCGAAAGCATCGTCGTCATGTCGACAGGTGCAAAGGCCTTGGCTTTGGTCCGGAAGGAGGGTTATTGGAGTGACGGGTGCGGCTTTGCCTCATTGTTGGCAGGCCATATCGGGTGCAGCCATACGTTGGTAGTTTACGGTACTTGCTTAGGCAAAGAGTGGGTTGCCTGTTGCGCGTGCTCCTACCATTCATGGTGTTGGATTTTGTGTGCTCGAGGTGTTGTGCATCGAACTTGTTTGAGTGCCCCTAGCTAGCGTTTCATCAAGCGGTTGCCGTGTGCAGGAATACCGGCCCGCACCGCCAACCATTATTGCAGGGTGAACACCCTAGGTGGGTCTCCCCTCCTGCGCGTTAGGCCTGGGCATGCTGTGGCCTGTCCTGGACACACTGCCCTGCCGGGCTGCTGCCGGCGTCGCGTGTGGTGGTCATGTTTTGTATGCCATGCTTCTGGCCTCTTGTTGCTTATGGGTGAGCTCGACGTTTTATCCGCGACAGGTTGCGGCATCGACGGTCAGGTAGTCCTGCAACCAGACCTCATGTGAGCTACTGGTGTTATTGTTGCACAGGACTAGGCTTTGTCGTGGATGTACGCTTACTTCGTGTAACTTGGCAGCACCTGGGCGGTTTTCAGGGTTGGCACCATGCGTCAAAGGAGCTTCCTTGCTGCTTACGTGTGTACATGCCGTAAACAGGCTGGTGTGAGCAGGGCTGGTATCTTATTTTATTTTCACAAAATACCACCGCTTTCAGGCCGCGC
>VFQN01002782.1_pt1 | contig 26207 bp, 19 predicted proteins | sample 3512371 | NCBI WGS metagenome assembly VFQN01 (sample SAMN10412370, study PRJNA504923) | tailings metagenome | isolation source: Replicate 2 from Balatoc abandoned mine | place: Philippines: Itogon, Benguet | collected 2017-08-28 | reverse complement strand
AATTTGGCGTATTCGAGGCTATCTGAGCCTTTCAGGAAAGAATACCCTACTTCACGGTTCGTAAATTTGTTGAGGTTATAATTCATGATACAGTCCACTTCATTGCCTAGCTGACGGTTTAGTTTTCCCGCCGAAGCATCTAGTCCATTTTTCATATCGTTGGCTAGAGCAAAGTGGTGAAAGTCCACTGTGAAATATAGATTCGGATTGAGGGTATATTTGGTTTTGAAGAAAGCATTGGCCAATCCCCCTGCTGCCGAGCCCGTACCTACATAAAAATAATCCATGTATCCCCAATGCTTGTGCGGAGTACCATAGAGGGGGTCGAAGCGGTGGTCTTTGCCGTCGGGAGTGAGGGTATTGTTACCAGAAAGCAATTCATAGCCTGGTCCTATAGAAAGGCGTCCTTGTTGAATTGAGACGTTGGCGCCATAATGAAAAGCACTCAATGCCTGACCATCGCGGTTTTTACCTTGTTGTAAATAACCAAAGGCTTGCCAAGTAATTTTACCTAGTTTTTTGGCGCTCGGATTGAGTAGCCCGGTGAGCATAGCACCGTAAGTAAAGCGGCTATGGACACCGCTTACGTCGTATCGGCGGCCATAGACTATACCGTTGGAGGCATTGCCGATGCTATCTAGTCTATATTTTTGAAAATCATCTTTGAAGAAAAGCCCCGCAAATTTTGTAGTTCCGAATTTTCGGCTCAAATACACCATCTGCATTGATTTAAACATTTGATTTTGTCCATTGGTGCTGAGAGGGGAGGCTAAGAGAGGAGCACCTCCTTTGGAAGTAGTAGGAACAAAATCGTTAGGGAGACTGACATAGTCACCTTTAGAATTGGCGATGGTACTAGGAATATTGGCGGCTACATAAAAAGTACCTGTACGCCCAAAAGCATCACTATTCTGATTGAAAGCGGCTCCAACATCTATCTGCCAGCCTTTTTTTTGGGCTTTGAGCAAAGCCATATCAAAACGACGACCTTGCTGGAGCCAATCCAAATTTCCTAGCAACCGTACATCATCATAGAGCAATTCTTGCCGTCCTATTTTGAGCGACAAGTGCTCAAAAGCCTTGTTTTTGAAGGTAGTATCGCTTGCGTTGGCCAGTATGATTTCGGCCCAAGCCTCGTGTAAAAATAACTTTGAGCCGTCGGAGTTGTTGATAGAAGAGGCATCTTGCCCCCATACCCTCACATCGCGGATATTGACCCCAAAGGTAAGCCTATCCCACCGATACCCAAAGTTCAAACTCGTTCTTTGAGAGGTAAATGCGGCTGCTTTAGTACCCAACTTGGCGAGGTTGCCGAGGCCGTCTCTTACCTCTGTGCGGGTTCTCACTTGCCCTTGTAGGCTCATTTGAGCCTGGGTAGATTTGACCAGCGAGAATGTGAAAAGAAGTATCGTATACGATTGTACGTATAACAATTTTTTCATAAGTTTGTAAGGTTTTAAGTTAATCCCTAATTTAAGACTTCACAATACCCCGCCAGAACCGCCATTCTGCGGGGTTTTCTTTTTCCTTCTAATAGGCGTCCGCCAACGCTATTGGAAGTTTACGTAAGAGCTACCAGAGTATCTAAGGTGGGCAATTTTGATTCTTGAAAAAATACTAATTATATAGAGCACTATTGATTTTAAGGGAATTTTTCAAAATAAGTCAATCAAAAAATATAGTTTCCCAAAACAAGGTTATTGAAAAAGTTTATATATTTACTATTGTACTTGTCAAAATAAAATTCTTATCTAATAGTTGCTTAAAAATTTTACTTAAAAGTATGTCAGAAATGTATATTTGCAAAATTTTAGTTGATATATTTACATCTAAAATCAAATATTCTTTATTTTTTATAAATCTTTCTTTGAAATATCGCTACTTTTAGCCTATAAACTGTACAAATGATTAATTTTAGTTTTTACAAACTAAGTAATTTTTAAGTAATTGTGACTACTATCGATTTCGCTATAAAATACAATTTGGATTCTCCCCTTGCTAGAGGAATCAAGCAAGTGGGAATAGGAAAGCATGGAAGCAAACCCCTCGCACCAGAGCTTGTGGAAGAATGTTTGCAAGAGCTAACGCAAGGGCATTGTCATCCTTTACAAAAAGGAGCCTTCTTTGGGGCATTGATGATGAAAGGCCCTACCGATGCAGAGCTGAAACTAGAAACCTACATAGGAAGGCATGCCTTTTCCAATCCGGTGTTTTTTTTAAATAAACTTTGCCCTGATTTGCCCCAAAATATGTTTCCGATTGGCGTGAAACTACTAAGTGGAAAATCACTACAAGTATCCGAAGCGCATCAACTAGGCGATTTTTTATTGTCTGATGAGCCTTGCGAAACTTTTAAAGGAATGGCGGTGAGTATTCTTCGAGTACGCTATGAAACCAACGACGAATACGAAGGACTGCATGAAGCGGTCATGAGTACTTATACGCCCGGTTTTCAGCGCCGTGTCAAAACCAAATTTCCGATTATTCAACTGGCCGAGCCCTTCGACGGTGTGGAGCATTCTTACATGATTACGCCGTTGTTGGCTTATTTTTTTCAGGAACGCAACTATAATGCAGTGACGGCGCTAGGGCGTTCTTCTGGCCCTAAATATAAATTTAACTCCCACGATTTGTATCTTTATTTAGGTAGTTGGCTTCTGGCCGACAACCACGAATTATTGGAGATGAATCCTACGTTTGGGTGGGTCTTGGATCAAAAATCGCTTTCGCCTGCCCTTGACCAATGGGTGGAGCGCCGCCGAACTACGTTGAAGAGACCGTTTTTGGCTACGCTCGAAAAAGTACTTAATCCCTGTGGCGCTCGTATTTTGGTTACTTCAGTATTTCATATCACTTATCAGATGAAAATGGCTGAGCTAGCACTTATGGCAGGTTTTGACGGCGTAATGGTGCTCAAACGAGGCTTAGAAGGGAGCTTGGCTCCTGCTACCTCCAAAGCGAGCGGGCTACTGTGTGCGGTACGTAATGCCAACAACCATTTGTTTTTTACACGATTGGAGCACGATTTTCCCGCTTTTGCGGCTTATCGTACGGAGACTGATGACGAAATCGAAAACCCTACCGCCGAAATCAATGCGACTTTGATTAGGAAATATCTTCACAATGGGCGTACCGACTATCATGATTTTGACAATAGAGTAGGATACGCTAGAGCCTTGTATATGAGAGGGTTGGACTGGATTGAAAGTCAGATAGGCTACTAAAATAAGAGGCTGTTGGCGCTTAGAGCGCCAACAGCGTCAGAAATACTATTTATTGACGAAAGCTTTTGCTAATCCATCCGCCACCTACTACATCATCGCCTTCATAAAAGACCGCCGCTTGTCCTGGCGCAATCGCACTTACGGGCTCTTGAAAGAGAACCTTGATACGGTCATCAGCTTCTTGAACGATAGTGGCAGGGGCACCTTCATGTTTGTATCGTACTTTGGTGATGGTATCCAAAGAGTCATCAATACGAGCGTATTTTTGAAGATTGAGCTTTGAGACGTACATACCATCTCGTTCGAGGTCTTTGTCGCGCCCGAGTACTACTTCGTTGGTATCTTTGCGGATTTCGGTCACAAACACCGGATAGCCCAATGCGATGCCAAGTCCTTTGCGTTGACCGATTGTATAAAAAGGATAGCCTTCATGTTTTCCTACGACGGTCCCGTCTTGCAACACATAGTTGCCTCCTGCTACTTGACTTTCAAGTTCGGGCAAGCGGCGTTTGAGAAAGCCCCGGTAGTCGTTGTCAGGAACAAAACAAATCTCATAGCTCTCCGATTTGTTGACCAAATCCATAAAACCACGTTCTTTCGCCATTTCGCGAATTTCGGTTTTTCTTAAATGCCCTAGGGGTAGTTTGGTACGAGCCAAGCTTTCTTGAGATACGCCCCACAGTACATAGCTTTGGTCTTTCCAAGTATCAATTCCTTTGGATACCACATAGCGATTATTTTCTTGCCGTACGTGGGCGTAGTGGCCGGTGGCAATATATTCACAATCTAGGCGGTCGGCGCGGCGAAGCAGGGCGTCCCATTTGATGTGAGTATTGCAAAGCACGCAAGGATTAGGCGTACGGCCTTCAAGATATTCGCCCGTAAAATGATCAATGACATAGTCACCAAATTCGTTACGAATATCTAAAATGTAATGAGGAAAGCCCAACTCGACGGCCACCGTACGGGCATCGTTGATAGAATCGAGAGAGCAGCAACCTGTTTCTTTTTTGGAGCCACCGCTACTGGCATAGTCCCAAGTTTTCATGGTCATGCCGATAACTTCGTAGCCTTGTTCGTGGAGGAGGACAGAAGCGAGAGAGCTGTCGATGCCGCCACTCATGGCGACCAAAATGCGTCCGTGTTTGCTCATAATTGTATCTGACCGAGGTTCAAAGCCTCGCGATGTTTGGTTTGATATGTATTGATATTTACTGATTATCAGTATTTTGTGTTTTTAATAAGACAAAAAACACGATTTTATACCTTATTTATTATCTCTCTACTAAAGATTAGAGATGAGTATTAATATTGGCTAACATTTTTTTTAAAAAATCAATTCACTCTATTCTGATAATTTTATAGCCTCCTCTCTGAAAGCAGTCTTGCGAAAAAAAAGCCAATCAGGACGGCACGCTTCCTTTGGCAATTCGCGTAACCGTGGATCGGAAGTCCTCTTATATCTATTTAGGACAGCATTTAAAAACTTCTGACTGGGATGCTATAGGCCAGAAAGTTCGTAAAAGTCACCCTAATTCGACAAGAATCAATTAATAATCTGTGGAAGATAAATGATGATTGAACAAAATGCTACCAATATTCGTGGTAATATTAAAGTGTCCACTCGTCTCTACATACGTAACCATTCCCCCTAAAATCGACATTGCCGCCAGCTGTTATAGTATCACCCCAAAGATCAGTGCGTGCAGAGCCAATGTCATTTCTGACAAAAGTAAAAGCAGTATTTTCTGTCCCCGTTAAATTATTGTTCCTGATTAATGCATTATTACGGAAGATAAAACCATCTCTCAAATGTTATAATTTAGAGAGATGGTTTTATAAGTAATTCGGCCAAATTCTATAACTCTACAGTGGGCTTATTTTTTTCTTTTTCTTAAGCGTTACAGGAATACAAAGGTTTGGAGGGCAACAATTGTCACCTGGAAGAATAATAACCGGGCAGCATCCTTCTACCGGACAAAGAGCATTGGAAGCGGTAAACGTGTACGTCCCCGTTTCAGCAAACAACACTTCATTGCCTGAGGCCACGGCACCCTGAGTTCCCTGCTTAAACCATTGGACATTGTTATATTTATCTGAAACCTTTACTTGTACTTTTTCTCCGGCACAAAGTTTTATCGGAACCGTAAAACATTGTCTATCCAAATCATCTTCTTCCTCTTTACCATTACCGGGCGTAGAATCGATATCATGCTCATTGGTTTTTGTAATTTCAGCAGTATTAAAATGAACCCCTTCTTGTATCGCCTTCACACGATAGGAGAGAGTCACGGTATCGCCTCCAGCCGCAATCGTTCCAATAGTCCATTTAATTATATTACCACTAATTGTAGTAGTTCCTCGGTCAGTCAATAAGCTATTTATACCCAAAGCTACTGTAGAAGCCAATGAATCTGTTACTTCTACTCCCGTTGCGGTGTTTGTACTTTCATTCCAAACTTTAATGGTATAAGTTAGTGAATCTCCCAGCTGAACTATTTTCTTGTCAATTAATTTTTTCAATGCCAAATCTACTGGTGCATCACAATTCTGAGCGTTTACAGTTATCGCAACCCGCTGACTTACAGAACCTATCAAACAATTGGGATCAGAGCTTCGAGCTTGCACGTAGAATATTTTGGTAGTAGCTACTGTTCCCGATGGCTTATAAGACAACCCCGAAAACAAAAGGGTGCCGCCAGAAGGTTGGTCAAACCATTCAGCTACTGCGGCACCAACAATGGTAGTTTTCAAAGTAGGAAAAGTATCACCAATACAAGCAGTTAGACTTTGAGAAATAACGGTAGGAATAATGGGAGTACAATTGCAATTTGGCCCCGACACGAGCGTATCATAGGTACAAACATTGCTTAAGCTATCTGTGATTTTAAACACAGTTTGATTAGGAATTCCTGTCACTGTAAAAGGATTCGATCCAGAAAGTGTTCCAGCACTCACTTTTACAGTCCCGATTTGCCCCGTGATAGTAAAAGTTAGAGAAAAAGAAGCATTATCGGTCGAGCAAAGAGGGCTTCCTACGAGTGCTATGGTGGGTTTAGGGCAAGGAATTTCGCAGCTTTTTACCGTCACCAAAACTGTATCGCTACATCCATTGAGCGTATAAATAAAATGGTAAGTACCAACAGAAGTCAAGCCAGTTACTTGGCCATTGTTAGTAACAGCTACTCCCGCAGGAGATCCCAAAACACTCCAACTTCCGTTGATAGGAGTCGCAGATAACTGCGCTATTCCATTACTAGTACACACCTCTCCATTGACAGGCGACACAATGGATGCAATGGGCTTCTCTCTTCTAACGACCGCTGCGGTATCGGTACAAGTTTGCCCCCCCAACGTCACCGAATAAATAAAATAGTAAGTACCATTGACACTAAGACCTGTTATGTTTCCAGCATTGTCAATAGTGGCATTGGCTGGATTTCCTGCTTGAGCAGTCCAAACCCCGCTGGGAGTCACCGCCGTCAATTTCGCCGTTGTTGCGGGCTGACAAATAGCTACGTCCGCTCCAGCATTCGGCTTTACACATCCTGTACAGGGCTCTACCACTATCGCAATTGTATCATTACATCCATTGACGGTATATATAAAACGATAGGTTCCAGCCACTGTCATGCCACTTATTTCTCCAAGGTTAGTAACGGTTGCCACGGCGGGGTTTGAAGAGTACCCCGACCAACTCCCACCAGATGGGCTGAAGCCAGTCAGTACCGTACTTGACTGCAATAACCCTGAGACAGGATTGGAACAGGCAAGTGTCTTATCGCTTCCAGCATTGGGGGGAGAAGTAATACTAATAGTATGACTAGCTGTATTGCTGCAACTTGTTGCTTGATGAGTATACTCATAACTAAAAGTCAAAGAGGCTAGTCCCGAATTTGCATTTAAAGTCAAAATATTGCCATTGATACTAACAGCTCCAGATGGAAGTCCTACAGGTAGGCTATAACTACCTCCTACGGGCAAAGCTGTAAAATTAGTGGGTAACGCATTACCACAAATAGTTGTTGGTCCCGAAATAGTTACCGTGGGTCGAGGCACAATATATACTAAACCACTGTCTACACGAGCGCAGTTACCATTATTTTGGGTAAAATAAATATAGAAGCTTACGGGTGCACTTACTCCAAGCGTTGTCAATGCTGCTGAAGGATTTAAAGTAGCTCCGTTGCCGGTATCTGTTATACCCGGCCCGCTCCAAGTTCCAGTCACTCCGCTAGGATCAGTATAGGTAGAGGTTTGATTGATGCATAATGTGTCAGTCGCTATATTTATTTTAGTTCCTCCATTATTGATTGTAACTGACTTTGAAACTGTTGCCGAACAATTTGTGGTTGGATCTGTATAAGTATAATCGAATTCTAAACTAGATAATGCTGCTGCGGCAGAAATCGTAAGTACATTGCCCGATACAGTTACTCCCGCTGGTAAGCCGCTACTGAAACTTCCTCCACTAGGAGTAGCAGTATAACTTACTGGCAACTCCGTTGAACAAACAATGGTAGGCCCTGTGATAGCCACATTGACACTATTTCGGGTGATACTTACGGTATCCGTGCAGCCCTCTCCCGCAGAGAGAACAAATAAATAAGTACCGTCAACCGTTAGCCCTGTCACTTGACCAGAAGCATTGATAGAAGCTACCGCAGGTGAGGTTCCTAATTGGCTCCAAGTTTGTCCTACTGCTGCTGTACTTAAGTTGGCAGTTGTAGCAGGTGCACAAATTTTTAAATTCTGACCAGCATTAGGTTTAACGCAGCTTGGAAATCCAAAATCATAGGTATAGTTATTTTCTCCTGCATTCCCAATCGTAAAGTGAATCGTAGGAAAGCCACTCTCAACAAACGCGTCACTATTGATTGATGTTGCGCCAGAATTAGGACTCCCAGAAGTCTCTCCGTTAGCGGGAGAAACTACCGTCAGAGTCAGCCCACTGACCGAAGGGTCGCTTCCTAATGACGTCACTTTCAAACAATAAGCTGTATTCTGGTTCAATGTTAAGCCATAGATAGTACTTGCAGTAGAAGTTCCAGAAGCGGACGAAAAATAATAGTTTCCGTTGGCATCGGTTGTAGCAGTAGCCACTGGAGAGCCAGTACAATTTTCGTAAAGAGCGACGGTTACACCTGCCAACGGTGGCTCTTGAGGATCTTGGACGCCATCACCGTCTTCATCTTTCCAGACCCGATTTCCTATTTGAATGGGTGCTTCATTGCCCGCTGTCTCTAAATCTCCCAACCCATTTGCTTTCCCAAATCCACCAGCGAAAATTTGATAAGCTTTCGAATTTGCGCCTGTGACGTTGTTAAATTTGCGTATACCTCCCGTAAACGCATCGATTGGATCGAGTGCCGTAGAAATAACCTCTCCCGAACCAGGCCATATAGCAATTACGCCTTGAGACGATTCGCGGTGAACTGCATAATTGTCATCGTACTATTCCCCCCCACCTATTCCGTCTCCATTGTTGGCAGAGGCGGTTGTGATTCCTCCCGAAGTCCCATTATTCTCGATGATGTACCCCCCACTTCCATTGGGAGCAGCCCTAAGAATATCTCCACCCGTTGAGACAACATCATAAAAACCTCCTCCTAGAGGACTATAATTGCCATTCCCAACTTGGTTGCCCCAACGATCGCTAAAACCTAGGATCATCGATCCTTCTACATCAAATTCGATATCGCTTAGCATAGGAGTAGGACGAACTAGGTCATTTCCTGCATTATTACTACAGACGGGTGTACCTACCGGTGGGAATGTATAATCATTGGTCCAAGGGTACCAGCCCGTGTATTGGGCACATGCCCCAAGGGTCAAAGCAATCCCTTTTGTATAGTTTAAGGGAAATTGGAGTACATTGGTGAATGTTTGTGTAACTGGGTCAAAACGTAAGACGGTCGCATTCAAATCATCGGTGTTTTGGGAGGTAGAAGCATCACACACAATACCAACGTAAAGCTGCCCTCGGTAATATTTTAACCCAAAAGGACGACTTGTGCCTCCTGTACATGGCAAGGTAATAGGCCAACTCTTCACATCAGAAGCCGTTGGAACAGTAGCAGGGTTGTTATCACTATCTAAAGTCACTGCCACCAAGCGTGGATTGGCTTCATTCACGACCACAATCCACAATGTTTTGTTATCCGTAGAAATATCAATATCGCCTATCCCCAATTTCCCAACTTTATCATAAGCTATGCTATCTTGGCTGGGCGTAGAAGTGCCTCCAGTGATTCCCCGAGTAGCATTATCAGGGATAGTACCCACATCTATTCCCAAATTATATAAATTGAATAATACAGACGGATTCCCGTTGTTAGGGTCTAAGACGAAAATATTTCCTAAACCATTGTCTGGGTTACTGTTATTGAGTAGGATAGTATGTCTTTTCAGAAATGCAGCTGTATATATTTGTTGACTTTGGCGATTATAAGCCAAGCCCCATACCGTTCCTAATTGATTTAAATTAGCTAGCGCTTGTGGGTTTTGAGCAGAACCACCAAACATTTGAGGCTTTCCTTGTTCTGTATAGTCCCACTTAACAAATACTTTTTCGTTGCTAGCCTGCACTTCATTTCCTGTCACATAACAAGGCGTAAAAAGTGTAGGAGGACTGCCATTGCTATAATGATCGGGATAATTAATCCCTAAGTCTACTCCTGTTAAACCTTCTACCGGAACATCCACAAATCGGACGCTGGATTGACTACTTCCTCCGATAGCACCGTCAAAATCTTTATGTTGAAATCCACTAAACTCAACACGATATTTACCAGCACTTCCTATAGTGAGCAAATAGCTACCATTTGCAGCCGTAGTTGTACTTACCTGTATTCCAGCACTATTAAAAGCCTTAACGGTAACTCCCCCTACACCAGGCTCATAAAAAACCGTAGTACTGTCTTTGATACCATTAGCATTTAGGTCTCGAAAAACAATACCACTTATCTGAGCGTCCGCATACTCAGGAACAAGTTGGCATATGAACAATGCGACACTGTAGAGCCATGTAAAATGTTTCATAGTTATTATTTGAATTAATAAACAGTAATAGATAATGAAGCGAAGTTTAGATAGACAAAAAATCCATTTAAAGAGGAGTTTTTTATATCCAACTTTATATCTTTAAAACGCCGCTAAATTTTCACTTACAAAATTGATACAGGCAGAAAGAAGATGGGGATAACTTGCAAAAGGGAGTGGACTAATGACTAAACCTTATCAGAGACCAAGAAATTTTGTTCAACAAAATGCTTAGCATACCCCTGCAGCAAACTTTATGCCAAATCACAGGTATAAGCTCACACCTTAACCTTCATATTTTTTAGAAGAATCTTAAATAGGATATCAAAGTTTAGATACACAATGAAGCTAAAAAATCAGTACTTATCAGTTTATCATACTACCATCATGAATAACAAAAATAGAAAAACATCAATATAATACAGAAACAACCTATAATCATTAAAACCAAATTAAACAAAAATAAAATCTAAATCAGACAAAGCCACTCACCTTCATACTACAAAAAACAGCAAACTAATATATATATAACTTCTTTTTTAAACATTCAGCACAGTATAAACAGAAAAACACCATACAATTATATCAAAAAAACATGTTAATTATTTCTGTTATTAACTTACACATTAGTTATGAATATTATTCCAAAAACCCAATTAACATAACTTCAACATAAAACTTATTATACAAAGCCGTAAGTTCATAAAAGCACAATATCTATTGGCTGTTTATTCATCAAAAATAGCTTGTAAACTTATCTTTCTGGAGTACGCTTATACTTAACTCTAAGAGGTTTAACAAAGGTTGATACGCATTTTAACAAGATAAATTTTCAACACTTGTATATGTCCGTTAACAACAATATCCTTATATATACATATACATTATATACTAACACTACAACCAATGCAACTTGTCCACTTTTTTTTGCCACTTAACCCCTTCTTATTGTTTGGAGGATTTATCCTTTAGGAATATTTTCTTATACTTGCTAGACATTTTTATATACCTTTTTGCGGTGTGCAATAAATTTCCCAATCTAGGATTTAAGTGTTTCAAATATTCCCCAACGCCTATTAGTTATTGGCTTTAATGAACTATAAAGCTAAATTTTGCCAAATAAGGGCTTAAAGCCATTTATATTGTTATGCATCTATATTTATCATCAAAAATTCTATTAGTTGCAAATAACGCTTCAGATATTACAGACATAAAGGAAACATTAACCGATTTTGGATACAAAGACATTTTATTGGTAATCGGCGAGCACGAAGCCTTAACGATTTTATCAAACACTAAATTCTCACTAATCATTACAAGCTTATTTTTGGGCGAAAAAATATGCCTGAATTTACTAACCACAACGATAGGTCTGGGCCTACCAGCTATTGTTATTGCCTCCTCATATGAATCACTAAACTACCCTTCAATTATCGATAATGAAAGAATTGCGTACTTAGTAAATCCTATTCATAAATTAACGTTTAAAACTCTTGTTAGGCTTTTTCTCAGCAAATCAAATCCTGACAAAAGCATATTTATTACAGGCAACCATAATGAGCAAATCAGCTTAAGTCTGAATGAAATTTTATTTTTAGAAGTAGAACGGAACTACTGTACTATCTATACGTCCCGTTGGCTCAATTCATCATACTTAAGATTTACCATCAAAGTCTCGCTTGTTAAACTGACCGAAAAATTAGACTCGCGATTTGTCCGCGTTCACCATTCGTATATTGTCAATCTCAATTATGTAAAAAGCTTTTCTTCTAATCATATCCACATTGAAAATTACACACTCCCATTAAGTAGAACCTATAAGAAAAAACTATATAGCTTACTAAATAGCTTACAAAGCAAAAACAGTTAATATTATCCCCTTTTTAGCGCAATATATCCCTAGTTCTCTTTAGTAGCATTAAGTTTGCTTACGGAAATACTTATTAAAAATAAGTAATTATAATATGAGCACAATATCTTCTTTGGATTCACATCTATCTTACATGGATGAGCCATTGGTTGTCTTAAGAACTATCAGCCAAGTTCAATCCAACCTGCACCCTATAATGCACAAAGGGGCTATTTGCATTCATAAACCCCTATCCAAAATATACTTATTTCACGATAAAACCTATATAACAATTAGTAATATTTTTATAACTAGTCATAGAGATATATCGTGGAACATAGAGGGCGAAGATACTAATCTTATAACAATATACCTGAGTCTTGAATGGCTAAAGAGCAAATTATCTTCTTCACTTTTTAACGAAATAGAAAGAAAGTTAGAGTATGATTTAATAACGACTGAACTTAACTTTTCAACAAAAGAAATTCAAACTCTTCAAAATGTATCCTTATTTGCAAGCAAAACCAAAAACAGTTACTTTATTACGCCTATACTTTTTGATTTCTTCAAAACTTTCTGTACTGAATCAAAAAATACTTTACAAGAATTTCCAAAAATTGACCTACAGCTAGTCGCCAATTTACATAAGAAATATATTGCCAATTTTTGTCTAAAAATGCCTTCTATTGAGAGTCTATCCAAAGAAGTAGGATTTAGCCCTTCTAAATTAAAAAAAATATTTAAAGATATTTACGGAAAATCTATTTATCAATCTTACATGGAAATCCGACTAGCCAATGCTCTCAAAATGTTGGAGGAAGGGTATAATGTAAAAAGTGTGGCTAGCCAATTGGGTTATACTCAACCTATTAAATTCATAAAGGCTTTTCAGCGTCAATATGGAGTCACTCCGGGTAAGGTAAAAAAATAAAAGCTGTAATTTTCTTTGTATAGATTGGACTGGAAAGTTTGTTTAAGCAATTACTAAAACATTGCTCAGTATAAGGGGCATATTCCCTGACGCTAATTTCCCACCACTTTTCCCAAACTTCACTCCTCTGCATTTTGCAGCAGCAAGTGCCTCTGTGGTAATTTTACTGATGCGCTGTCGCTGCCTTTCGACTACCCCGATTGAGTAAACCATCCTTTGTATTCAAACAGGACTCAGCTTAAAACCAAGTAAATGGCTCAAAATAAAAGCACTGAAATACAGGAAGTTGGTAGGGATATTTTTGTTTAGGGATAAACGATAGTTTATTCAATCGGCGTGTTAAGTATCGTTGAAATTATAGACGATTAGTGAGAACTATCTGCTACCAAAAAGCCATTAATACCGTTTGATAACTATTTAATATTTTAGTTGTGAGTTTTCAAAAACACAGGTATTTTTTGGCCAAAATCCTTTTAACCTTTTTACTTTGACGATAGCTGCCACCCTCCGACGCCACTTATGTATCATTCGGGCTGTTCAACCGCCGTTTGTTTATCCTTCCAGAGAAAAATTATTTGAGCTTCTTAGGGAAGACGGGGTTCCCGATTATTCCGAGAGTTCGTTTGAGCGCGACAAAAAAGACATCAAAAAGGACTACGGCATTTATATTAAACACCACAAACGCCGAAACGGCTACTACATCAACCTCAACGAAGACGACGAGGATATTACCGATTTCAAGGCGTTTGTCCAGCTACTCGAACGCCGCGAACGACTAGAGTTTGTCAATCAAACCCTGAAGGGATTACAGGAAAGTGGCCGCTATCTGCAATTGGAGAAAAACCCTCATTTTTCGGGCATCGACCATTTGCCCAAGCTTTGGGAAGCCCTACGAGCTCAGCGGGTCATTTCGTTTGGATACAGCGCCTATGCCCAAACCACCACCCCCGTGCAGACACGTTTGATAGAGCCGGGGTTATTGTTTGAATATAAAAACCGCTGGTATTTGGACGGATGGGACATAAACAAAAATGACGTTCGGACGTTTGGTCTTGACCGTATGACTCAGCTCCAACTGACCGACAAACATATTTCCCAAAACCGCAGCCATGAATACCGCTCCATGCGCCAGCACGTCATTGGCGTCAACTCTGCCCCAGACAATGCACCTGTGCGGGTGGTATTGCGCCTGACCGCCTTACAGGCCAATTATCTTCAATCCCTGCCACTGCATCCTTCTCAACGCCCCCTCCCACACACCTCCCCCGACTATGTCGATTTTGAATTGAGAGTGGTTTTGAACAAAGAACTCGAAATAGAAATTCTCGGCATGGGCGAAGCCGTGGAAGTACTTGAGCCTACGGAGCTGAGGGAGACGATAAAACAAAGATTGAAAAAATCATCAGAGCTATATGGCTGATAAACAGGGCATTATCTATATTTTTCAAAGAAAATACAATTAAAGTGAAAAAGATACTTTAGATTTGTAAAAAAAATAACCCGTAATAATTTATTAGTTAAGCCAAAAAAATAAAAATTCAACAAATGCTTAGAATCTACATTACTTCCGATTTGCCAGTTAGCCTCGGCAACGACCTCAGACTCCTCAAAGAGTTCACTGAAGCAAAAATTGTCCATGCAAGCAATATTCATTTACAACGGACTTCACAAGATGAGGTTTTGAATTATTTGGACAGCCATAATTTTGAACTCATAATTACCAAGTCGAAGCAGCTTTGCGCCAAGCAACGTCTGGGTAGTATTAAGACACTATGTTTAAATGGAAATATTGGACGAATTGCGTTGAGTAAAATAATTTTGCTTCATGCTGTGGAAATAGCAGCATTTTTACAATCAAAAGATAGAATTTTATTTTTGGGAAAAGATGCAAAGGTAGTTGCTCTTTTACAATCAATCCTCCATGCTGGATAATACTTGACATTGTTTATTCTTATTTGAATATTCCAAATCAATTGCACTTAGTGGTATTGAAATTAATACTTTATTAGTTGTAGACAAAGGTCTATTTGTCTCTTAATCGCACCCTTTGGGTATTTATTTTAAATTTTTCAACATCCTACTGATGACTCTCACGATTTGAGAGTCATGCCCTCTAATCTTTGGCACATCAAAATTGAAAATAATATGCGTTATCAATTAATTCTAAACTCAAATACGGAGCCTGTTCCATTTAACCATTTACATCAACTCACAGGTGCAATACATAAGTGGTTGGGTGAAAACAACGTCCATGATAGTCTTAGTCTGTACAGCTTTGGTTGGCTGAGAGGCGGAGAGGCTCGCAAAGGCCATTTATTTTTTCCGAAGGGGGCAAGTTGGAATATTTCTTTCTTTGATGATGCTCTTGCAAAACAATTATTGAAAGGGGTTTTGAACAATCCATCGGTGGCATATGGAATGCAGGTACAAGAGGTACGAGAAGTTATGCCATTGACATTCAACAAGCAATACATTTTCCGAACGGATGGTTCACCCGTACTGGCACGTCAGAAACGCAATGATGATACACGTGAATATTTACTTTGGGACAGCCTTGCCGCCAACGAAGTTCTGACTAACCTACTCCGTAAAAAACTAATCCAAGCAGGCTTTATAGGAGAACATTTAAACGTGCGAGTAGCTTTTGATCGTGCTTACCCTACTCCACGGACCCGAAAAATCACGATTAAAAATACTGAACACAAGGGCAGCGAATGTCCTGTAATTGTGGAAGGTACACCCGAGGCCATTCATTTTGCTTGGTTAGTGGGTATTGGTGATTTAACAGGTAGTGGTTTTGGTGCATTACGATAAACAAAGACAATTATGAGTGAGCAACTTTTATACACCGTTACATTCTCAGGGCCATTTGGGTTTATTAAGCCCTGGACAGCTGTACGTGATGAACGGACATTTAGTCAACAATTTTTGACACCAAGTATCATTGAAGGGCTAAGAATAAGGTTGGGGGTTTCTGCCATTTTACGCCACAAACTCACGTATGCCAAAATTGATTCGCAGCAGGAACGTACACAATCCCGAGCTTTTGCTGAAACCAAGAAAATAGCCACCCGTGAACAATCTATTTTAGTGAGAGGAGTGATGCTTTATCCCAAGCTGACCTTAGCTTTCGCCACCGAACAAGAAGCTCTTTCTGCTTCTAACCAACACATTTGCTTGTGCCGAAATGAGGATATTTTGTTACCAGAAGGTAACGTTCAGGCTATTTCTGAGGCCGATTTTGACGCCTTAACAGGATTTGAATTAGTTTTTGGAAATGTTCCGATGGCAATTTTGGTCGGTTATAACCGATATCTAAATAATGAACCTATGTATGGTGTGTTGAAAATTACTGGAAACCCTGTCGGTGTTCAATCTTTAGAATAATGGAACTATACGCTAAAAGCCCCGAACAGGGAGGATTAACCCTCTTGGCTCATACGCAGCAGGTTGCGGATGTCATCGCAGTAATGGCGGTTCGCTATGGTTTTAATCGTCGACTAGCTCGATTAGGTGCCTTGCTACACGATTTAGGTAAAGCCCACGATTTCTTCCAACGTACCGTAAAAGGAGAAGTAGATGAGACGGAACGTATTACTTCGGAGCCACATCGTCACGAAATTTCATCATTACTCTTTCTTCCCCTTTTTGATAAAAAAGATTGGCCAATATTAGTTGAAATGGTGGCGGCACACCATAAATCAGCCTCAGAAGATGTACGTAATCGTGGTTTGATTGATTTGGTAAAACGCAATGGAGTTGATGCGGTGATTCAAAGGCACGCCGAAGGATGGGAGGTATGGTCAGCAATGGTAAAACCTATCATTGAGCATAAAGACTTTAAAGTTAAATTTCATCCAATTGACCTTGGTGAAGCAAAAGAAGCTTTGCTATTTGCTTACGATTATTGTTACCGAATGAAATATGGCTGGTCAAAGTGGCGGGGCTTGCTAATGGCCGCTGACCATTTTGCCTCTGAATACATGGAGAATGCTCCTACGCTTGTCAAATCATTCTATCGTGTCCCTGATTTAGCCTATTATTCACGGAAGTCTGATTTACACCCGTTATCGCTCCTACGTACTGACCACCGTGCCCGACATACCTTTGTGATTGCGCCTACGGGAGCGGGAAAAACAGATTTTTTACTGCGTCGTTGTCGTGGACGTGTTGTTTATACCTTGCCCTTTCAGGCATCTATCAATGCCATGTTCGTACGCATTGACGAAAATTTAAACGGAAAAGGAGAAACAAGACTTTCAAAAGAACAACAAACGGACGTCCGAAGGGCACATGCGGCCTCAAAAATTCAGATACGCGACGAAAAAGGGAAACGAGTAGAAGAAGAAATTTCTTTTCAGCGCAATCCTGGAGCAAGTATCAAGATTACCACTCCTCACCAGATTGCTTCGATAGTATTTGGCATCAGTGGGCACGAAGCTGCTAAGTTAGACATTGCAGGCTGTGATGTGATATTGGATGAAGTACACGTTTACGATGACGTGGCTCGGGCCATGATGCTTGAATTGGTAAAGGCACTGGTCGAACTTAACTGTCGAGTACACATTGGCACTGCAACCATACCAACCTCTCTAGCAAATGAACTTATCAGAGTATTAGGTGGTAATCGTCGGGTTTATCAGGTAAGTTTTGGAAAAAGAGCCCTGGAGAAATTTAATAGGCACGAAGTTGAAAAGCTTAAAGATGAAGAAGAAGCACGTAAAACCGTAGAAAAAGCGATTGCTAACCATGAAAAGGTATTATTTGTGGGCAATAGAGTGGCGACAGCACAACAGCGCTACGAATGGGCCAAGAAGCAATTCCCAAATCTGAATATTTTACTGGTACACAGTCGTTTTCGGCGGGGCGACCGCGCCTCATTGGAAGCAAAAATCAGTGAATTTGATAAAGGCAAAGGCCCCTGTTTGGTCATGGCTACCCAAGTAGTGGAAGTAAGTTTGGACATATCGTTTGACCGATTGGTGACAGATGCCGCTCCGCTGGATAGTTTGATACAACGTTTTGGACGGGTCAATCGTCGCCGTACGTATGAAACAATCTGCAAATATCGCCCTGTCTGTGTGATTGCTCCGCCCCAAACCGACAAAGATATTTTACCCTACAACCCTGATGTTGTACGACGCAGCTACGAACTGTTGCCCGATGGCTTACTGCACGAAAGTGAATTGCAGAAATTGATTGATCTGGTCTATGGTGAAGTATCGATTCCTTCTATTGATGTGCATTTGGCAGCGGGCAATACTGCGCCATTACGAATACTTTGCCACCGTCCTAAATCCGTATTGATTGATGCATTAGAAATTGAGGGCGCGGTTTGTGTTCGACAAAAAGACGTAGAAATGTATCTCAAAACTTTCGGGGAAACCCGTCAAAATTTAGAAATACCCGTACCGTGGCGTTCGATTGCACCTTATGCACGGGCATGGCCACGGCTGGAAACGGGTAGTTACCCAACGGTAATCCCTGACGATAACTATGATATGATTCTTGGGCTTGTCTTAAAAACGGCGGGCGGAAATCAAACTACATCCACTATTAACCGAATGATTTGATATGTATACCGCATACATTGGAAAAAGGCTTATTGAGTTGGTGAACCAACGTGATGGTAAATACCGTAGTGCACAGGAGTTCTATGATGATATATACATACCGTTGTTTTTTATGAATGAACGGTATTTACAGCATGTGAACAATTCAAAATTTGATCAAGCCTATAAACAAAAAGGTAAAGTACCTCTGACTACAGAAGTTTTATCTACTGCTCGGGCAGGCCAACACGCTAAGATTCAAAAAGATGCTCCTGACGGCTCGTTTTTTCTGGGAGGGGCAGCCGCAGAATCATCAGCTGGCACTTCTGGTCAAGTAACAGATATAGCTTTACCTATCACACCGCATGAAGTTTATGCGTCTTGGATTGGGGCAGCACTAGGGGTTGGGGTAAGTGGAGGACTTAATCTATTGATTGACTCAGATGAAGTTTTAATGGCCCTATATGATGGTTGGTTTCGATACCGTGAATACATGACGCAAACACCTAATCTAAAACCTCATCAGGTTAATACGTGGAACGGATATTGGATAACAAATGCCTTCGATGGCCGTTTTGACGCGAAATATCCTTTTGCCAATAAAACGCCAGATGTCAAAACAGACGCAAAAACGGGGATTGCCAGTTTAGAAACAACCTCATGGGTGCAGGTCATTTTTGCTTTGGCCCAAAAAATGCCAAAAACAATACTCACTACCTATGTTTACTCACTCAGTCAGATGAACACAACAGTAGGTTTTGTGGCAGTTGAATTGCCTGCGGTTCGGTTTCTAAATGACCTCTATCAACAAATCAGTCGAGAATCGTCGGTGATAAAGAATACCGACTCACTGGAAACATTATACGATACTGCTTTGGGTTTTCAGAAGGCGTGTGAATTGGGGAAAATCGGTATTCCTGCCTTAGAACCCAGTCATCTACGCGAATATATGCCAAGCAGTCGGGGAGAAGGAAAACCTTTTAAAATACCTAAGGACGGCTCCGACCCTGTTATCATCACTTACAATTTATACCAAACTTGGATTATAGCAATGTTAAACAACCAACAACTAATCGAATTGACCAAAAAGATTGCGTCGGTTCTGAAAGACTTTGCCAATCAGGGCGACCGTGGTAAAAAAGTAAACAGTAATGCTGTGGATGATTTACTTAAATCTGCCCACCGACGTCAATTTATTGAAAAGTTGGCAGAGTTTGTCAAAAGTTACGATGCCGAAAAAACGACTTTCGACGAGTTAGGCGACACTATCGTTTTGATGCCTACTACTGATTTTCCCCTATTTATGGCTTTGCTCAAGCTAAAATATGCAGTGGCTCAAACTAAGTAATTAAACCAAATTCTCATATTAAAATCAATAGAATTTATGAAACCTTATTTGTATTTACGCGGTCTAAAAGCGGCTGAACACACCGTTTTTGCAGTTCAAGAAGGGCAAAAGAAGTATTATGATCCTGTTCATAATAAGTATGTAGCTTATTCAAGCGGTCAACAAGTAAAACGATCTTTATTAGATTTTTTGACTGATGAACTTGGTGAAACACGAGCCCCGATTACGTTTAATTATGAAATTAACGCCAAAGATGAGCTGAGTAATAAAGAGCCTTGGTCTCCTTGCGACCCTTCCTACGCTGACCAATTAATAGGTGGTTGGATGCGGGCAAGACCTGGGGTAGTAACGCTCAAACGCCGCAGTCCTTTATCTATTTCAGCCATGCGCCCTCTGCATCCGCTTTTAGTGAACCTGACATCAGAAAATTTAACTTTTGATCGAAGTGATCGCCCAGAGCAGCACCCAGTCAGGGTTTTAAATGCAAAAAATGAAGAACTTTCTGCTGATGAAATCAATGACTATCTTCAAAGTAAGCAACGGACATTGCCACGTCGAAACTGGATACCTGACAACGCGCGAACAACTGGTTTATTTATTTATGACATTGCTATTGATCGTTCGCGACTATTTAGCGTTTCAGTTAACCAACATGAGCCTGAGTTGACGAAAGACTCTTTGGAAAAATTGAAAGAGCAAGGTTGGGTTTTATCAAAAAATGGGGAACGTCTAATTTGCCCCGATCAACGCCGTAAAACGTTGATAGATGCCCTGGCAAAGGCATTAGTTGAATGGCATATTACAAGTAACCAAGCCCGTACTTATAGTCCACAGACTACGTTGGCATTGGCCGTTAGTCTAAATGCAAGCCTGATTGCTTCAGCAATTCGTGCTGATTTGAATGAAGAAGATACCCGCAAAGCCGATCCTGTCGTAGAATCTTTTGATGGCGTAGAAACTTTTATTTCATTAAGCTGTAAAGGGTATGTAAGAGGTGTTGTTGGGGCTGCCGATGCCATGGTACAGGCTGAAAAACGAATTGTCGAATTACTGTCTGATTACAACTACGAGTCATGATTTCTCCGACCTCCTCCCCCCGCATTGGCGGAATGCTCGTAGGGTATTACCAAATTTGCCCTCGTAAAGCGTGGTGGTCGTTGCGGGGGATTTGGATGGAACAAGAGTCCGATGCAGTAGCTTTGGGACGCTTGTTGGATGAAACGAGCTATGCCCGCGACGACAAACAAATCTTAATCGAAACGGAAGCCCCTGACGGTACATATTTAGTGGGGAAAATTGACCGAATGAAGCTCAAGCAAGGGGTTTTACACGAAACTAAAAAAGGTCGTTCGTGCGAGGAAGCACATCGGTGGCAAGTGCGATTTTACCTGTGGTTACTGTACCTCAACGGCGTCAAGCGTTCCGATGGGACTCCTTTTACAGGACAGCTGGATTATCCTTTGTTGCGCCGTACCGAAAATGTAGCACTTGAAGCAGAACATATTCAAGAATTAATCCAAACGGTTTCTAATATACGGCAATTGGCTGAACAAGAATCTCCACCTGCGACACTTTCAAAGCGCGATTTTTGTCGAAAATGTTCGTTTGAAGAATTGTGTTTTGGGTAGATGCCCCACAATAGGGCCAGGCTGTCGTACAGGGATTTAAAACCGTAGCTGATATAGATTCCTCTCCCGAAAGCGTTCGGGATCGGAATGACAAGAATGTCAGTTGGAATGACAAGAACGTCAGGGTGACAAACTGGCTTCTATACCAGATTCCATCATCTTCTACTTGTCGGAATGACAAGAACGTCAGGACGACAAAAGTTTGAAAAATAGAAACCTTACTTATGAAAAGACCTTACTATTTGTTTTCTAGCGGACGCCTCAAACGGCAGCACAACACCTTGGCCTTGGAGAAAATGACGGGCGAACGCCAACCTGACGATGCTCCTGAGGACGAAGCCTTACCCTCGGCCGAGGCTGATGGTGCTCGCACGCCCTTTCCTGTAGAAAGTGTAGATAGCTTGTTTTTGTTTGGCGAGGTAGATATTAATTCCAAGCTCATCACTTTCTTGGGACAGCAAGGCATTCCGGCCTTTTTTTACGATTATTACGGAAACTATACCGCGACACTTTACCCTCGCGACAACCTCCTTTCGGGACATTTGCGGGTTCAACAAGCCCAGTTTTATCTGAGTTCCAAAAAACGGCTGGTATTGGCTCAGGCATTTGTGGAAGCAGCTTTGTTCAATATCGAGCGCGTCATTAAGTATTACCAACCCCGTTTGGAAGGTGAAGCTCGTACAGCGGCTCAGGTCACACTTCAAGCCTTGGCCCGCGACCGCGAGGCCTTACCCAAAACCACCGACATCCCCACTTTGATGGCCGTAGAAGGCCGAATACGGGACCGATATTATCAGCTTTGGCCTCATTTTTTGGGAGAAAACGTTGCACGATTGTTTCCCTTTAACAAGCGCGAGCGACGCCCTCCCTCCAATGAACTCAATGCGCTGATTTCGTTTGGTAATTCGATGTGTTATACTACCGTTTTGCGGCAAATTTATCGTACGGCCCTCGACCCCACCATCGCTTTTTTGCATGAACCTGGGGATAGGCGCTTTTCGTTGTCGCTTGATATTGCCGAAATTTTTAAACCCTTATTGGTAGACCGAGCCATATTCCGATTATTAAAAACGGGAGAAATCAGCCCCAAACATTTTGAAAAACACCTAGGAGGTTGTTATTTGTCGGAAGCAGGACGTAAAATTTTTGTAAAGCATTGGGATGAACGTCTGAGTCAGACGGTACAACACCGCGAGCTCAATCGAAAAGTATCGTACGAGCGATTGATTCGACTCGAATGTTATAAATTGGTACGCCACCTCAACAATCCTGTCCACGAACCTTATCAAGGGTTGCATATGTGGTGGTAAATCATAAGCTTCAAATGTTCATTGACGTACTGTAAAATCATTGTAGATATGCCTTATTTTATTGCCGTTTATGACGTAAATCAAAAGCGCGTAGGAAAAATGCTGAAGCTGTTTCGCCGCTACCTTACTTGGATTCAGAATTCAGTTTTTGAAGGCGAACTAACTCCCGCTCAATTCAAATCCTTACAATGGGAAGCCGAGCAATTGATGCAAGAAGGCGACGGGGTAGTATTTTATCAAATGCGCGATGAGCGCTATACAGAGCGAATTGCGCTAGGAGAAGAAAAAAACCAACGCACTCGTTTTCTGTAAGTTAGGCAAAGTCAAGTCGTCGGGTACGATAAAATTTACCCACATGGGTTCCCAATCCAGACTACAGCAAGAAATATTTTTACTTTAGATAGCTGTAAATGAGGCATTTTGCGAGAGTCGTCAGCCTCTAGGGATTTTGGCTCTACTATCCATTGACGACTTTTTTATTTATTTTTACCATTAAAATCGCCTAATCCAGCCTCCAAACCACATTTTAGGGGCAAGCTTCAATCGCACCTTTTGGTATTGAAACATGTGTTCGAAACGCGCCTTCACAATGATTCGGTGCAGGCTTCAATCGCACCTTTTGGTATTGAAACTATTCGCGAAAACGTATTTCATACTGCTCACTGCCCAGCTTCAATCGCACCTTTTGGTATTGAAACTCGGCATTCTTCGAGCCGGTATTGCTACCGATTTTATGCTTCAATCGCACCTTTTGGTATTGAAACCCGCTAATGCACGTAAAAATTAAGAGCAGAGCCAAGCTTCAATCGCACCTTTTGGTATTGAAACTATGGAGGATCAACAATAGCCAAATCAAAAAATTTATGCTTCAATCGCACCTTTTGGTATTGAAACAAAAACGAAAGGAATAAAGCGGAGAATGCCGCTATCTGCTTCAATCGCACCTTTTGGTATTGAAACAAATCGGAAAAGGTGGTTGTTCCTGCGGGTGCAGTTGGCTTCAATCGCACCTTTTGGTATTGAAACTCACGTGATTTCCTTTATCAGTAACCCCCACTACTGAGGCTTCAATCGCACCTTTTGGTATTGAAACTTAGAAGGTTAGTTTTGGCGTCTTAACTTATTAAATGCTTCAATCGCACCTTTTGGTATTGAAACTATAGAGACACTTGGTATTATGACATAATTATTGGGCTTCAATCGCACCTTTTGGTATTGAAACCGAACCCTTTGGACAGCGAGGCGATATTGAGTCTAGCTTCAATCGCACCTTTTGGTATTGAAACCTATTAATGTACTTGTTGAAGTGTGTTTTATTTCTAAGCTTCAATCGCACCTTTTGGTATTGAAACCTTACGAATGGGAGTCGCTCAGTAAGATTTTCTTTCTAAGCTTCAATCGCACCTTTTGGTATTGAAACATAATGAGAAATATTTGCTCTATGTTATAGGGCAAGCTTCAATCGCACCTTTTGGTATTGAAACTATAATCCTTAGAAAGAATTACTTTTCCACAGGGTCGGCTTCAATCGCACCTTTTGGTATTGAAACCAACAAAACCTCAAAAAGAGACAAAGCCCAAAGCCAAGCTTCAATCGCACCTTTTGGTATTGAAACTTGGCGTCCCCGACAACGCCTTCTATTGTGCCAGTGGGCTTCAATCGCACCTTTTGGTATTGAAACAAAGAACTTCATCATCAGGCCCCGGTGTGGTTTCGAGCTTCAATCGCACCTTTTGGTATTGAAACACACCAATAGCGCCAGTGATCAAAGTGCTAATTCCTTGCTTCAATCGCACCTTTTGGTATTGAAACTAATTGCTACTGTTGAAAACATAATTCCCTGTTACGCTTCAATCGCACCTTTTGGTATTGAAACTTACTTGATGTTTTATTTTGAAATAAGACCCGCCCGGCTTCAATCGCACCTTTTGGTATTGAAACTGCTAATGGATACAAGAAGCCCATATATTGGGATTGTGCTTCAATCGCACCTTTTGGTATTGAAACTCAACAACTTCATAATCCTTGTCGCTTTTTTTATACGGCTTCAATCGCACCTTTTGGTATTGAAACCGATATATGACCACATGAGCGCAGAGCAAAAAGCAAGCTTCAATCGCACCTTTTGGTATTGAAACATGGGCACGGCTTCCCGGTTAAACATTACAGCGTATGCTTCAATCGCACCTTTTGGTATTGAAACAAGGCGTAATACTGTCAATATCATTAATCTTCAAAAGCTTCAATCGCACCTTTTGGTATTGAAACTAGCCAAAAATCAAAAATAACAAAAAATCCATGCCGCGCTTCAATCGCACCTTTTGGTATTGAAACCACGGAGCCGGGGCCAAGGCCGCCATTGTGCATGAGCTTCAATCGCACCTTTTGGTATTGAAACAAGGGTTCTGTTACCTGTGTGACCCCAATATACCATGCTTCAATCGCACCTTTTGGTATTGAAACTGTGAATTAAGTTCAGCCGCAACCTTATTTAGGTCGGCTTCAATCGCACCTTTTGGTATTGAAACGCTGCAAGATTAGATGTACTTTGCGCCGCAAACCTCTTTCAATTGCACCTACTAGTATTAAAAAACACCTACCAATCGCGGCTGTTGTCGTTTTGAGTTTAATTGTCCGCTTGCCGACTTTTATCTCGCGTGGTGCCCCTACTGACCAAAGCACGATATTGGAAATTTTTCTCTGAGAAAAACATCAATGACCGTCAAAAATTGATGCTCAATAAATTATTAGAAGACTTCGAAGGGAAACTCAATACGTCCAAGTGGGCCAAAATCACCAAGACTTCAACGGATACCGCCTTGAGAGATATACAAAATTTAGGGGAACAGGGTGTTTTGGTCAAACAGGATTCAGGTGGTAGAAGTACAAGTTACAAGCTTGAGACCCGTATCCCAAATAGCAATTAAAAACGCTAAAAAAATAGACCCATTGATAATTTATCTACGGCAGTCCCTTAACTTTTTAGATCAAGATTGTGCTAGAATAAAATTGTTTTGAAAAAATCAATTCACTCTCTCTTCTTATACTTTATGGTATCCTCCCTAAAAATATGTTTTGCCAAATCATCCAAAGACAACAAATGAAATACTTTTTTGCGACTGAAGGCGACGCTTTATATCGGTGTTTTTTTTCATAAAGTCCCCGTGGCTATTGCACAGCGCCCTAGTTCCCTTTGCCTTTTACTTTTAACGTACACGATTGTTACTATAAAATAAAAACTACCAAAAAGTGCATCATAGATTTAGGGCATTGTTAAGTAAATAGTTTTATTTTTTTACCCGCAGAAGTGCGCTGAATAATAC
>VFQN01002781.1_pt1 | contig 26209 bp, 29 predicted proteins | sample 3512371 | NCBI WGS metagenome assembly VFQN01 (sample SAMN10412370, study PRJNA504923) | tailings metagenome | isolation source: Replicate 2 from Balatoc abandoned mine | place: Philippines: Itogon, Benguet | collected 2017-08-28 | reverse complement strand
TTCCCCCGAACGGCCCCCCTCACGGGCCCGTGTCTTTCGGATAGGGGCCCCAATGACTTTCGGAGAAAATCAACCCAAAATGCGCCTGCTTCGAACCAACCGATGAAGATAGGAACGCTGGCTACCGTGGACTTCACGAGCATGGGCTTGAAACGTTGAAAGGCGCTTAGACCGATGGACCCTACACCAAGCTGCAGCTGGTCCACGTGCGTATGATGTTCGGGGGCACAGCCGCAAGGTTCCATGGCTTTACAAGGCAGGAAGGCACACAGCCGCTACCTCGCGCCATTGTGACGACTGTCACGCCAGGTCACGCTCAAGTGACCTCACATGGCAGGCTCAAACACGAGGACCAGGTACCGGTACTACCCTGCGCTGCTTTCAGCCGCATGCGCATGCCACATTGGACAAGAGCGAGCCAAAGAAAGGCACTCCACGTTACACCTGTCAATTGCTGGTTGACCCTGTGTGTTATCTACTGGTTCCACAATGGGTCCAACAGTCCGTTCAAGTGGAACAGCCAAAAGCGGTACCTGGGTATGTGGGCTGCCACGCTAGCCTCCACTCAATGCCTCGTTGGTCTTCTCCGTCACACACGCTGCTAGGCCTAGGTAGCATCAATCATACGGTAGCAACAGCTGGCATCTGGGACATCGTACGCCCCAGTGGTCCTCCATATACCACACAACATTATTCCCTTCCATTCGCCTAAGGCCCTTCCTACATGTAAAAGCATTTATGGAAGCAGGTTGCACCCAGTGTGGCGCCCAGCGTACCGTGCACCCGGCGCGCCACTATGCTGAAGGGCATCTAGTGCCCGTTGCTTACAATGCGCAAACACATGACATGATGAATGGGTCGTCGAGCGAACAAGGAATGAGTCCGGTGCAAATCAATCGTCCACGTCTCACGACCGCTACCGTTGTTGTCGCCCCCTGTCACAAGCACGATAAACCCCCTGGCCAGATTCTGGCGGAACTCACCTGCAAAAACAGCCATGCGCTGCGTGCCTTGCCCCCTACTGCGTATCACTCTATCTCTGCCTATCCACATTGCAACCTTCTGCCCCCATCAACATCGTCGCAAGGCCACACGCACAAACCAGCTAACGCAGCACAACTACACTACTGGCTACCGACCGCCATGGCCGCCATCGGCGAAGGCGGCAGCGCGGCAGGCTGCGTCTCAGCCGCCTGGGAGCAGCTGTACCCCGCCTGCGGGCCCAGCTCCAGAGTCGCCGCGAACTTGACGCCCTTCCTCGCCCCGGTGCCCACGCCGCCGCTGGCCGGTGCCTCCCCGCCCCCACGCGATGGCGTGGGGGTGGGCGCCGTCTTCAGGATGCTGGACGGCGGCGGCGTCAGCTCCACACGTGCCGCCCGATGCACTGACATGACGGAGGAGGGCCCCTGCGCATCCGGCTGGGAATCAGGACCACCGCCACCTGCTGCCGACGTGGCGCCGCCGCCGCCGCCTGGCTGCGGCGTCGCGCTCTCCTCCCCGTCGCCCTGCCGCCCCTCTTGCCCCTCCTGCTGCTGCACAGCAGTCTTTACCAGCGGCTCCGGTGTGCACGACGGCGCCAGTCCGTTCGCCGCGTCGGCCGCGCCCGCCTGCTGGTGGCCCTCCCCTGCCCCTGACCCCGCGCCCGCCTCCCCCACCGCCGCCGCTGCCCCAGCCGCCGCCGCCTTCTGCTGCTGCTGCAGCCGGTGCGCAGCCGCGGCGCTCCCCAGGGCCGCCGCCTGGACGTGCGCCGCGAAGGGCATGGGAGTGTCCGGCGGCCCGCGGCCGGCGCCCGCACCTCCACTGCCGTTGGCGGCCAGGGAGGCGGGCGGTGGCGTGGCCCAGGCGCCCCCGGCGGCGGCTCCGTTGGCGCCCAGGGGGCTGGGGCTGCGCACGCTGGTGCGGGTGGCGGCCGCCACGCGGATGCGCTTCAGGTGCTCCCACTCCTCCTCCACCTGGGGGCGTGCGGAATGAGAGCAGTGGCAAGGGGCTGTTTTGAGGCATTAAGGGCTTGCAATGCGCCTGCGTCAGGTTCCGGTACGTGCGGAATGGTGTAACGGATCAGCAGACAAACCAGGTGTAGCTGTTGCAGAACGACGTGTGCAATCTGTAAATTACTGAAGGTGCCAGTGCTTGGAACGGGTGGTATGGGTGCTTGGGGGTGCGCGCCTGCCTCACCTTGCCAATGACCTTCTGCGCGCCCTCCGCGCCGCGGTAGCAGTTGAGCTTGGAGGCGGCAATGTCCAACCTACGGAGGGGCAAGATCGGGGGCCATTACACTATGGTGACGCTGCGTGGTATGGACAATGCGCAAAGGTGAAACAGAAGTGGCCGGGTTTGGCCGCAGCTTTACTAGTGTGGCTTCCTGTCACTCCCGCCATGCATTGGTTTGTGCAACTGCTCCCAGGGCATCGCCACTAGGCCCCCACCGTGTCGAGCCCCCAGAGACCCGCTATCACTTACGTGGCCATGCGCTCTGCGACGCCACGCTGTACAGACTCCTGTGGCAGCAGGCGCCATGGCAAGAAGCAAACTTGTTAGCATAAGCGGTAGCCGATGCAGTTCACGGCAGCCACAAGGACGCAGTAAGACACCCGTAGCAGCAGCGCTAGCCCTTGCTGTCCCTCACAGACATAATGCACGGCCCCTTGCTCCCTTCGCTGCCGCGCCATCGCTTTCGCTGACGCAACGGACCATCCTTGACACGCCCACGCACAAGGCCCCACGCCTCACACAAGGTAAGCCACCAGAAACCCGTTTCCATTCCTTTGCCGCACCGCAGTTGCCCACGCGCAAGCACCAAGCGTCTTAACTCACAGCGGCCCCCGTGCCCCGCGACCCCAGTCCCGCGCCCGCTGCATACGGTACTTCGCTCGCAGCCACGCACCGCGGGTAGGCCGTACAGGTCGCACCGCGCCCAGCGCTCGCCCGCCGCCCACGCCTGCGCCAGGCGCGCGTTGATGAGCGCCTCACGGTACTCCTGCTCCAGCGTGTTGCGAACCTCGGGGCCGCGGCCGGGGGCATACACGTCGGCGGCCTGGGGGATGGTGGTCGCGCACGAGGGCGTGAGGAGGTAGTGAGGATAGGGTGACAGGAGTGTGGGCAAGATGTGCATGCCGACGACGGGCAGGATGGGCAGGCGGGGCGGGAAGTCGGCTGTGCGCTTCCAGTATGCACTTGGTGCCCTGGTATTGGGCATGCCGGCCTATCCTGCACCGTTGTTGGCTTACATCCATCTGCGCGATGCCTGGCGCGGGCGCGCGGACTGGACCCCATTTGATGCGCATGCTCACAGGCTTGGGAACGCGAGCGGGGTGCGTACGTAGGGCTTCCGGTACTTTGGGCCAGGTTCAGCGGGTTGCAGGCACACCATGCGTGCCCTGCTTCGACACCCAAGTCACGGTGGTAGAAACTCACCCCCAGGGCGGACCGCTTGGCCCCGCTACCGCGCGGCGCCACCGTAATCCGTGGCACGTCCATTAGCGGCTCGTCCAGCCCCCTGCCGCCCGCGCCCATGCCCCCGCCACCCGCGGCCACCGCCCCCTGCGAGGCGATGGCAGCTGCCATGGCCAGGCCTGCGCCCTGCAGGGGCCGGCCGGGGGCGCCCGGCACGCCCCCGGCCAGGCCCAGGCCCGGACGGTGCGGGCCCGTAGGCCGGGAGCCGGGGGGCTGCAGCGCTGCTGCCAGGGCGGCGGTGAGGGCGCCGCGGCTGGAGGGCCCGCCGGCTCCCGCGAAGGAGCTGGGGGGCGATGGGCGAGATGGGCCAAGGCCGCCTGCGAAGGTGGGAGGTCACGAGTGGTCGTCAGGTCAACGGTGGCACTGGATGGCACACAGGCAACGGGCCTTAACATGAAGGCAAAGTGCAAGAAGCCTGGCACATGCTGCAACGCCATTAACAACAATCATAAGCAGGGGAATGGCTCCAGCGCCAGCACATTGCTAGCAACCCGCCCACCTGCAGCGCGGGTCCAGGCGAGCCCCGGCTTGATCCAGTTGCTGCCGCCAGGGGACGCAAAGGACGGCAGCGGCTGCCTGCCCGCGGGCCCGGCGAACAGCGACCGTCCACCGCCAGCCGCCATGCCCCCGCGGCCGCCAACCGACTTGCCTTCCGCCGCCGCCGCCGCTGCCGCTGCACCCTCCGCCGACAACCCATCCACAGCCATGGGGTCTGGGCCGCTGCCCACGTGGCCGCCCTCACCCACGCCTCCGCCATCGTCGGTTTCGGGTGCCTCCGTCACCGCTGCGAGATCCCACGGTGGCGGGGACATCCGCGGGACCTTCCGCTTGCGCCGGTGGGGCAGGGACCGCCCCCCGGGGCTGCTCTCCTGCCCGTGGCCGAAGCCCGCCCTCTCGCCAGGTCCATCGTCATCGGACGACCTTGCCCCCTCTGCGCCCTCGGCAACCCCCTGTTGCCCCTCCGCAACGCGATCACCGTCCCCATCCTCCTGGTCTGACCTGCGGCGCTTGTTGCTGCCGCTGGCCTCACGGTGCAGCGGCGAGTCCGACTGCAGGTAAATTGACCGACGGCGGGGCGGGGACGGCGGCGATGGCGGCTGAGAAGACTCCCCCGCCTCCGCCGTACGGCTCGCTGCGACCCTGGCAGGAGACGTCAAGGACTCCAGGGTAGGCAGGACGGGTGCAAGGGGCAGCAGCTGCGCCCCCGGGGGGCTCCACCGGGGCGCAGGGGCAGGTGCCTGGCAGAAGCCCTCGAGCGGTACCGCCTGGAACGGCCCCTGGAGCCCCGGGACTCCAACACCCAGCCCGGCGCCTCCTGGGTGGTGGTTCTCGTCCCCTTCCACACCGCCTATCCCCACCTTGCCGCTGCTTGCAGCTGCCGCTGCCTGGGCAGCGCCCTTAGTGCTGGTGTGGACTCCGGTGACGCAGTCGCTGCCCTGCGGCGGGCTGCGGACGTGCCGTCGCGCATTGCCATCCTGGTCCTGAGCAGCAGAAGGCGGCAGTGGAGACCCCACAGGAAGGCCCTCCATGCGCATAGAGGCTGAAGCGCCCTCGCCTGCGCCGGGGCCGGCGGCAGCAGGCGGTGCACCTGACTGCTGCACCGGCGAACCAGGCACCGGACTGTCCTCATTCAGCAGCTGGCTGACGACGTCCTCGATGAGGCTGTCGCACTGGTGGCTCGGGAAAGGCGCTGCATTGCCGTACAGCCAGTGGGAGGACCCCTGGTGGTGTTGAGGGGGGCGCTGGGAGCGGGTAGTGAACGGCGGCGTGGAGTAGCTGTCCGCGGCTGCATTGGCGGCGCGGCCGCGCAGTAGGGGAGGGGAGGCGAAGTTGGGGGACAGGGACCCGGCAGGGCCTGGCGCGGGGGCGCCGTTGGCAGCGGGGTTGGCGTTACCGCCGTTTGCCGGCGAGCCGCGCGCGGGCGAGGGCACCCCTGTGGACCATACACGGTGCGTCGGGCTCTTAAATACTCGCACAAACTACCGCGCCCCATACAGCTAACACAAGCCCCAACTATTGTGTGGATGCAACGAAGGAAGGCGTGCGCAAGACGCGGAACACGTCCCCCCTTCCACCACAGCCCCTCAGCCCGTTGCAACGCACCTGGCGCGCCGCCCCTGGCGTTGCCCGGGCTGCCGTACAGCCCCGCGCTCCGCGGCCTGGGCGGCAGCGGCGACACAGCGCGCCCCGCCGCAAGCACTCCAGCCAGGTCCAGCCGCTCCTCGCACACCAGCGCCAGCGGGCACGCCACCGGCCGCTCCTGCTGCTGCCGCACCTCCCCCGCCGGTGCTGCTGTGACACGTGCCTCCGCTGCAGGCTCCAGGCGGAACCCCGGCGCGGAGAAGAACGGCTGCAGTCCCAGGAGGCCCCCACGAAGGGGCTTCGGGCCTGCGGATGGTGGATTCTCCTGCCCCGGCTCTGAAGCGGCCTGTGCTGCCGGGGGCCCTAGCGAGGAGGTAGCGGTGCCACTGACGGGGCTCCGGGGACGGTCCACGTGCACTTCCATGTGCGTCGGGGAGGCGAGGAGGCCTGCATCCGGGGCTGCTACGGCTTTGGGCAGCATGGCGGACGCGGCGGTTGGGGGGCTGGTGATGGGGCCCTTGCAGGAGGCGTCCCCTGCGCCGGGGATGGTCAGGAGGGCGCAGACAATGTCCACGGGGCTGCGGACACTAGCGCTGCTGCCGGTGGCTGGGACGGCGGCGGGGGCGGCCTCGCCTGCAGCTCGGCCGGCCGTCGGGGGCCGAGTAAGCCCCGCGTCTAGCTCGGGGAGGAGGGAGGCTGCAGCGGGCGGGGGCCCACCGCCTGCCGCTGCTGCCGCCGCCATAGCCGCAAAATCGAAGCGCGTCTTGATGGGAGCCAGCTGCGGTAGGAACTCCAGGCCTGTGACTGCCGCCATGGCGGTGGCGCAGCCGATGGCGGTGGCGGGCGCCTGGCGGCTGTGGTGCAGCAGCTGGGCGGGGGAGCCGCACGTGGCCCTCGCCATGGTAGGTGAGAGCACTGGCGGATGCTGCACAGCCAAGGCCGCTGCTGGGGACGTGGAGGTTGGAGAGGTGATTCCTGCGATGGCGGCGGGGAACTTGGAGGGGTCCCGCAGCCGGTGCGCAGCGCCGCCTGTGGCGCTGCCAGGGCCAGAACCGGGGGCGCGGAAGGACGGGGAGCCTAGGCGCGGGGAGGGGGTGAGGCGGTGTGGGTCCGAGGGGCTGCGTGGGGGCCTCCCGGGGGCAGCGGATGGGCTGCCGAGGGGGCCGAGTGCGGGGCTGTTGGGGAGGGGCGGCCGCGCGTGCGGCCGGGTGGGGGTCATGCGCGAGGGCGCGTTGGGGCTGACCATGGAGGGTATGGGGCCCGGGGGGCTGGTGACTGGTGCGGGAGGTGCTATGGAGTGCTGCTGCGCTGCGGCGGGGGAGATGTCCATGGGCCTGGGCCCCTCTGCCTGCTGGGAGCTTCCCTGGGATGCAAGCACGTCCTCGGCGGCAGCCGCTGGAGTGCCGTCCGCACCCAGCGACGCACGGGGCTGCAGCGGTCGCCGGAAGGGCCGAGCACGTGGCACCCCCGCCGCGCCGCGGCCCGCGTCGCTCTCCCGCGACCGCTTCCTCGCTCTGAGCGCATGGCTGTCAGCAGGGTCCCCTACCACGGCGATGGCCTCCGGACTGGTCGCTGCGTCTGGCCCTGCGGCTGCTGGCACAGCAACAGCAGCCACGGCGGGCATAGGGCCGCCGTCAGCAGCCCCGCCGTCCACAACAGCTGCAATGCTAGTTTCCTGCGCTGGCGCTGCCCCCGATGACACCTGCTGCTCCTTGGGCTCAGGCAGCTGCACGACATCCACCGCCATGGGGTCGGTGGCCTCCGTCACACCCTGCGGAGAGGGCCCCCACGCCGCTGTCACCTCCTGCTGCTGTTGCGGCTCCGTTTGCTGCGTTGACGTGACCTCCTGCTCCGCTGTCTGTGACTCAGGCGGAACCTGAGCTGCCGCAAGCATGCCAGCAGCGCCGGCAGCTGCAACCACTGCAGCAGCCGCAGCCTGTTGCCTGGCAGCGGTGCTCGCCGGAGGCCGCCCAAACCCAACCTTGGGCCTCCGCCACAGGGCCCCAAGCCCGACCTTCCCCACGGGTGCTGGCGGCTGGCTCTCCTGCGACGCAGGCGCTGCCGCCTCGGCGCCGACTTCACAGCCGCCATCTGTGCAGCTGCCGGCAGCGAACGCAACTGCAGCTGCCTCGACGACCGCCGGTGCCTCCATCTGCGCGCTGCCCGGCTCCTCCGCCTGCTGAAGCACTGGCGCTGCTGCATCAGCCCCTGCTTGCTGCTCAGCAGCTGACTCGGACGCCGCCGCCGCCGCCGCCAAACAACTATCTGACCAAGTCTCTGCCTCGGCTGCTGGTGGCCTGAGCGGCTCTGCGACGGCATCCACATGGTCAGCAGGCGACCCCCGGTCTGCCTGCATGTCCAGCTCGGCCTTTGCCTGCTGTACCTCCACACCGCTGCTCCGCTCCTGCGCTTTTAGATCCGCAACCACCTGTGAGGGCGCAGAGGCGGCAGCTGCGGCCTGCTGCCGAGAAGGTGAAGGCCCACGGGCAAAGCCCAGCCTGGGCCGCTTCCACAGCGCGCCAAGTCCGGGCTTACCTGCAGGCGCGGGGACCTGGCCCTCGGCAGCTGCAGCATCGGCGGCGGCTTGAGAGTCCACATGGGTCTCGGGCACAGGCGAAGCGCGGTGGCTGCTGTTGTCGGCCTGGGTCGCAGCCTCCTCCGCACTTGCAGTGCTGCTGGCTCCCTCGACCTCCTGGCACAGCTGCTCCGGGTGCGCCGGTCGCCCTACAGCCGGCGGCTGTGCTGCACCGCCCTGCGCAGCTGCGGCCGGGGCACCCGCTGCTGCGTCCCGCACCGCGCCGATTTGCTGGTCGGCGGCCTTCGGAACGATTACCGGTGGGGCAGCTGTGCTGCCCTGGCTTACGGCTGCCTGAGCAGGGCCCACAACAGGCTGCTGTGGCTCCTGCTGCTGCTCGACCTCCGCCTTAGCACATTCTTGCGGTGCGGCCACAGAGCCGGGCGCTGGATCCGCCGCGCATGCAGCCGCCCGCGTCGGCTTGGGTCCGACAGCAGGCCTCCCAAAACCAATCTTGGGCCTTCTCCACAGAGCGCCCAGCCCCACTTTCGCGGGCGGCTGTTGTTGCTGCTCGTGCTGCTGCTCCTCAGGGGGGGCCACCCCGCTGCCACTTGCCCCATTGCTCACTGCAGCTGTCTGTGCCATGCGGTCCAGGCCTTGCAACTCCTCCTTCTGCGCCGGCCTGGCGCCTGCTGCTGCACCAGCTTGCGTCGTCCCCTCCGCCATCCCGCCCTCTGCCTCGTCCACCTCGATCTGGTCGCCCGGCTCGCCTGCAGGTGCAGCAGCTACCCGAACAGGAGGGGCAGCACCGGCCGGGGGCTGGGTTGCCAGCTTGCCGATCGGCACATCAGGAGACTCCGCCTGGGGCGACCCCATACCACCAAGCTGCCTTAGCCTGCCTACAGGGACGACTGGAGAGGCCGCTGGGCCTGCCTGTCCTACGCTACCGCGCAAGCCCGCCAGCATCCCAATGGGGATGTCCGGGGTCTCCGCGGGTGCCTGGGGGCCCTGGCCCTGCTGTACCACAAGCATCCCAATGGGGACGTCAGGCGACTCTGCTGCTAGCGGTGTCTGTGCTGCTCCTGTCTCTAGCGACCCTGTGTGCAACCCCCGCCTGCACGCTGTGCCTCCTGCCGTCGGGGTCTTGTCCTGCGCCGCTGCCGCTGCCCCCAATGCAGCCGCCGCTGCTGCCGCCTGCGTGAGCCTAGCTACTGCTACTGCCACGCCAATCGGTGATGCGTGCTTGGTCCGGGTGGCTACCAACGCGCCAATGGGCACGTCAGGCGATTCTGTGGCCGGCTCAGCAGCAAGGCCAGCGTGCCCTGCCCCAGCGGGCCCCACTGCAGGGGTGTCCAACGCCGCCTGCCGCCCTGCACCTGCCAGCTTGGCGATTGGGACATCCGGCGAGGAGTCAACGTCCATAGCCACGGCCCCACTCGTCTGCTCCTGGTCAAGCTGCTGGCGCTGCATTTGCTGCACAGCCGCGGCGGCTGCCCGCCGCACGGACCTCCGGGCAGCCAAGGGCGCCTCCGCATCCTCACCACCCGCTAACGCCCCTGCACGCGAGCCATCGCCGCCTCCAGGCTTTAACCTACGGGACGCCCGACCCCCAATCACAGCAGCACAACCCTCTTGTGCCTTGCCAGCAGCCAAACCCCGTGCCACCACCCCTCCCTTGGCAGCCGCCCGCCTGGCCTCCCGCTCCGGCTGCTCCTCGCTCTCAGGCGATGGCGCCCCCTCCTCCTCCTCCCCGGTGCTCAGCTGCACAGCCCCCGCCGCCGCCAACGCCGCGTCCTCGCCTAACGCTACACCACATGCAGACGCACGCTGGATCGCTGGGGGCGGTTCTGGCTGGCTCTGGCGGTTGCCTGCCGCGGGTAAGGCCCCCGCCTGCGCCTTGCTGCCGTGCAGGGCGGCGAGCTGCGCGATGGTCATGGACCCAAGCGACCCAAGAGTGTTGGTGGGGGAGTCAGCAGCAGAGCCCCCTTCGCCACAGGCTGGGGATGAGCCAAGCACTAGGTGGTTCCCGCTGGCCTTCTCCGCGGCAGCTCCTCCATGCTGCACGTCCGCCCCCTCCAGGTTGATGCGCCGACGGGGGCTGTCGTCCCTGTCGCTGCCGTTAGCAGCAGCTGTCGCGAACCGCCGGCACAGAGGCGGCAGCGGCGAGCGAGACGGCGGAGCGGCGGCAGAGTCCCTAGCAAGGGCCCCATTGCCCTGCCCCGCGCCGGCTGCCAGCCCTGCGGCAGCTGCAGCGGACGCCCCCGCCGCCCTACCGGCTTTGGACGCGCTCTGCACGGCGTTCACCGCAGCGAGGAGGTTCAAGGGCGAGCCGCGAGTAATCCTGCACTGGCTACCAAGCCCTGACCCCGGCGCCTGGCGGCCCCGTGCATCGCCGGGGCCAGCAACGGATGGCGGCGGCGTGAAGGAGCCGGCAGCGGGACCCCCAACGTCCCCAGCGCCCGCTGCGCCACCAGGGGAGCCCCCGTTGGCGGCGCTGCCGCCTAACCGTGCGGCGTTCGATAGAGGTCGGGCTACAAGCACCTCAATGTGTGCGCTGCCTGCTGCAATGCACGCGTCCAGCTGGTCCAGGTCCACCTCGTCTCCGTCCTCTGCTGCAAGCTGGTCCGCGCCGCCCCTGCCCCGGGGTGCTGACAGCCGTCGGGCAGGCGCACGAGCTCCTGGGGCTTTGCCGGGCGCTACGCCCGGGCCGGCAGAGGTCCCAGCGGCCGCCCCAGGGTCAAGCCCCGCGCAGCCCTTGGCTTGCTGCGATTGGTCCTCCGGGGCTGGCGGCTCTGTGAGGGCTCGTGCCAGCAGCGCAAGGTGGCTGGAGGAGGTGCCAGGCAGGTGCCGCTGAGCGCGTGACGCCGAGTTGGGCTGCAGCGGGGAGTGCTGCTGATGCTGCTGGGAGGTCTCCTGCTGGTCCATGAGCTCCCTGAGCCGTAGGCTGCTTGCCACCACGCCCTGTGATGGCGACGGTCCAAACAAACAGTAGCAGCACATCATGGATACCGCCTTGCGTAGTGTCACGGCCAGCTAAAGCGAGCACATCATGGACAGCAAGTAAGGTACAGACCAATCTGCATGTGCCTGATCATCGGGGAGATGTGTGTGCAAAGCTCCATACCGTGTAGGCTGCGTGGACATCATAGCGGAGTGGCGAGGTCTCAGCCTGGGCGAGGTTGACGGGCGGCCGTGGCTCAGGCGGCTGCTGTGACTGGCGCCGTCGGCTGGAGCCCCGCGTCTGTTTGGTGGACTCCTGTGCGCAAGAGGTTGAAGGTGCACAGGGCTTTTTAGAGCGCTTGGATAGTTGAGGACTCATGTGCCAACTGAAGTCGCACACACAGTACCTTGCTACCTGCCCGAAGCACACAATACCGGCATAAGCAAGCTATGACCCATCCTGGAAGCGACGCATACATGTCATAGGCGGTGCCCCACTAGCCCCACTAGGCGCCAGACGGGTGCACTAGGACACAAGAAGCAGGCCTCGAGGCACGGCCACTAGCCATGGAACCCATCACTGTGTAAGTTTGCTTACGTCTACGCTTTAATCTTTCAACAGTCAACGGGCTCGGGCTCTGTCGCACGACCGTAGCGCCAAAAGGGCGCGTAGGGGCGGGCGCGTCTAACTTCTTTCCGATTCACCTCAACACTGATTATCATTACATCTTCACCACGTTTGCATAAGATTGCATTGGTGCTGCACCTATGAAGACAACGATGTGCATCGAGAGACGATGAGAAAGCCTCTCGAAGGCGGAAGTCCGTTAAGGTTGGTTGTGGTGAGTCGCTTCGCTGCCAAGTTCGTCCATCTATCTGCGTGCTTATAGGTGACCATAGGTAGACCATGAAATTGCACGTTACATGCTGCAGGCAGGCGGCGAGGATCGTGCAAAAGCTCTTTCATGTGGGGGACCTCCCCAGCGCAGCGCACCCTCGCCGCCCGAAATCTTGCAGTATACTACTAGTCATGGCATCATCCCATCTGCAGTAGCTTTCTTTAACAGTAGCTACTACAGCGGCATACACAGCTTTCACAAGGCCAGGAAGGCAACCCTTCCAGGAGGGCAACTCTGGGCATGGACGTCGCACAACGGCGCGTCGCTGAAGTACAGTGCATGCAGGCCGACTCATGCCTGCAGTCGGGGTTGTATACGGCTCCCTGCAAGGGTCCTGGGACCATATCCGCATGCATGTCGACGCAACCGACCCAATCGTTTGGACCCACCATGCCGGGTTCGTGCGGTTCGGACGACTTGAAATGTTGCCGTAAGCCGTTCATGCCACAACGGCTTCTATCGTATCACATCTTGTCTAGGTGATAAATGCAAGGACGGCTCGCAGTCACCTGGAGAGGCGAGGTGTTGGGAGCGCGGCAGGGACTCGGCGCGACACTCCACCGAGGCGCTTTTTGCCGCCTTTCAGACACCCAACACGCGTTGGGCTCAGCTTCCATGTTGCCAGCTGCAGCAGCTAGGCGTGAAAGCTGCCCAGCTATTGCCTCCGCTGTTCGCCGTATCAAACTCGGTCGCTGCTGGGCCCCATGAATGAAGTTTTTAAAAGGGGAAGGATTTGAGATGCTGTGCAGGTACTCATCAACCCTTCTGACGCAGCCCTTCAAGTTTTTCCAGGTGACAGCCCTCCATACCGAACGCGGCTGTCAAGTTAGCTATAATTGTCAAATTATTTTATGAGCCGAGCTACCTACTGTAACAGCCCCTGTGCTGCTGCCAAAGAAAGTGTCGCGCCATTTTGCATCGCCGGACATGACATGGGAGTGCCGTAAACCTGCGAGGGTTGGACTTGGGGCTGCCCTGGCCACGCAGGCAGCACTTTTAACCACCATAGAAACACCATGGATACCGCAGGAAAAGACATTGAGTGCAAGGCGGCAATCGCCTGGGCCGCGAAGCAGCCACTTGACGTCAGGACCGTAACGGTGTCGCCTCCCGGCCCTGGGGAGGTGCGCGTCAGGATCGTTGCTACAGCACTCTGCCATACGGTGAGTGGCTAGTCCATATGGTGATCTTGTGTGGTTACCACACAGAATCGCGCGACCCCAAGTCGTGCATGACACGGCGTTACGTGACTGCGCTGTGAGCACATGCGGTATCAATATAGCAATCCGAATGTTAGGCTAGGTGTGCCGCCCTTCGTCTCTACTGAGCGTTCTTGCCCTGGCACGTGTCGACTCCGGTTGCACCTCGACCTCAAAACTAGAGCTGACCCACACCCTGCTGGCGCTCACGGCGTAGGATGCCTACACCCTGGACGGCCTGGATCCCGAGGGTAAGCCCATGGTACATTTTGCACTTGACAACAGAGGTTCATAGGAAGCCTGTGGCTTAAACTATCCATTTGAGAACCAACGCATGCGGGTTGCCACCACCTCGTCGCTACCCAGGTCATGTGTAGCTTCGCCCTGTTTGTAGTTCATACACACCTCCAACAGTTGCGCTGCCGCCAATCGCAACACATCAGCTCGCTGCAGTCCTTGGCACACTGCCCCCTCTCGTGCCAGCTTTACTTGATGCACGCGGCCCCACCTCCCGGCCTGTCCCCCAGGCCTGTTCCCCTGCATCCTGGGCCACGAGGCGGCCGGCATCGTGGAGAGCGTGGGCGAGGGCGTCACCTCGGTCAAGCCGGGTGAGCGGACAGGCAGCCGGGCAGCGGCAGCCCTGGGCGCTAGCAGGCACGCCAACTGTGCCGGGAGGAACGCTGGGCGGGGGCAGCAGGGCGGTAGACAGCAGTGCAGCGGCATGCCAACCGGGAAGCGGTGTGTGCTGCGTGCTGGCTACACTGAGAGTTTTCTCTGGAGGCTGGATGTAGCTGTGGGGCAAGTGCACGTGCACAGTTGGCACGGCTTACGTTACGGCCTGGGCGAGTGGTGGCTGCGGTCCATGCGGGACAAGAGTGGGACCCGCGCAGTGGTCAACTGGTACTCCAGTGTTCCGACCCACCCTCTCGGCCCACCCAACACAACCCCCGCAGGCGACCACGTGATCCCCTGCTACCAGGCCTACTGCGGGGAGTGCAAGTTCTGCAAGCACCCGGAGTCCAACCTGTGCGTCTCCGTGCGCGCCTTCACCGGTGAGGCGGGCGCAACCGTGTGTTCCAGCAGGGGACAAGGAGTTTCACTGTACGACGATTGGTACGAAGTGGTATGCCATGCCGTCGGGTGGTGGGTCAGACGCTGCGGTTTCATGCGTGCTTAAACAGCGACTTGATGTGGGTACGCTCGGCACCACGGCACCTGGCGATATGTTGTCCCACTTGCCTCCTGCTGCACCACCCACCCGCACACAGGCAAGGGCATCATGAAGTCGGACAGCAAGCCGCGCTTCCACTGCGACGGCAAGGTACGCGCGATACGACTTGAGGTTCAACGAAGTTGCAGCAGCCGCTGCAGTCGTATATCGCGTGCGGTTCATTTCTCTTTGCTGCTCTGCTTGTGCACGCCCACAGCCAGACCGCGCCCATCCCGCTTCCACCGTATGCTTCGCATCACACCACCCCCTGCAGCATATGCATCAACACGCACGGAGGCCTTCACATTACGCTGTTGGATCACAGAAGCATCTGCCGGCAACCGCCGCGGCCACCCTCCCTGATGCTTCGCAAAAGTTGCCACCTGCAAACCTGTTATCATTCCACCCCACCCCCTGCAGCCCATCTACCACTTCATGGGCACCTCCACCTTCTGCGAGTACACCGTGGTGCACGAGCAGAGCGTGGCCAAGATCGACATGAACGCGCCCCTGGACAAGGCAAGCGGCCCGCATTGCCGTACCGACTCGGCCAGCCAACTCCACTCTACAGCTGTACACTGCGTACCTGTGCTGGTGCTCATAGCTCACAGTCAGGCTGGCAGGAGCCCAACCGGCCACAGGGTACGGCATTTTTGCCATGCAACACACTACCGAGGGTAAATGTCAGAAGCCCCCGGCTGCTGCCCTTTCCTTCCCTTGCGTGCCGTGCCGCAGGTGTGCCTGCTGGGCTGCGGCGTGGCCACGGGATGGGGCGCCGTGTTCAACACAGCCAAGGTCAAGCCTGGGACCAGCGTGGCTGTCTTCGGTGGGTACTTGTGTCCTATATCGCACTTACTAAACAGGTGGCATGGTGGCGATGGTAAGCTTGTGCACCACGTCCTCGTGTACACTTCAGCGCCGTGCGGCGTCAGCCGAGACGTGCCGTTGAGGCCAAGCCACGGGTTTCCACACCCGATTGCTCGGCACGAGACTCTAGGAAGTCCCAGCTTCCAATCGCCAGGTGCAACTGACCAATGCCGGTAGCCGCCGTTGCCAGGCCTTGCCTTCCATTTCCGATGGCATACATCGCAACACCGTTCACCATTTCCAGCATCCTTGCACGCCCCCGTCCTGCCAACGCGCCGCCCGCCTGTGCCACGACCCTTCGTCCCTTAACCCTGCGGGTGCCGTGGCCCTGTCGGTGGCCAAGGTAGCCAAGGAGGCGCATGCACTGTCATGAAATCATCACAGTAAGTTCTTAACAGGAAACCATGTGCCTCTGGCCCTTGCGGCCTGATCCTTCCCCAGTACTATTTAGTTCATAACTTCTTCCCCCCCAGGCCTGGGCGCGGTGGGGCTTGCGGTGATTGAGGCCGCCAAGCGCGCGGGCGCCACCCGCATCATCGGCGTGGACATCAACCCCGCCAAGTTCGCCTCCGCCAAGGAGTTTGGCGCCACCGAGTGCGTCAACCCCAAGGACTACGACAAGCCCATCCAGCAGGTGGGAGCAAGGAAGGTTGACAAGTGATGAGGGCCGGACCTGTGGGTGGATGGTGGGGTGTGGTGTGGAAAAGGTTGTGAAGGATGCGATGCCGACCTAGCGTATGGGGCTTTGGTTGAGCAACAAGGTGTAGAGCGGGGGATGGGTTTATGCTGCTGGGGCTGTTGGAGCTTGAACGCGATGGCATGGTCGTGCATGACGGGTCGGAAAACAACGGGAAGTCTGTGGTGAGCAACATATGTTTGTAACTGTCTTGCTGCCCACGCAATGGCCACCGCCTGCGCACGTATCCTCTACCGGTATTTACCGTACTCATGTTTTTTACAACCCTGCATGCAGGTCATCGTGGAGATGACCGAGTGGGGCTGCGACTACACGTGAGTCCACGAGAACGCATTGTGCTGTCCACCCTGCACGGAGGTGGACAGTCTGATCGCCAAACCGCACCCTGCACGGAGGTGGACAGTCTGATCGCCAAACCGCACGTGCTCTTGACCGCTGACCATGCGACTGTGCTGCCGTACGTACTCGCAAGCGCTGGGTAGTCGCCTGAACTCTGACATGGATACCCGTACCTCCCCTAGTACTCTCCTCCCATTGCACATGCTGCTTGATGCTCGTCGCTGGCCTTCCCCACCGCAGCGCAGCGAATGTTATCCCACCTCCCCCGACTGACACGTACATACATATTCCCCCTGCCCTGTGGCCTTGCCACACCCTTCGCAGCTTCGAGTGCATCGGCAACACGCAGGTGATGCGCGCGGCGCTGGAGTGCGCGCACCGCGGCTGGGGCACCAGCGTGGTCATCGGCGTGGCGGCGGCGGGGCAGGAGATCAGCACGCGCCCCTTCCAGCTGGTCACGGGCAGGAGGTGGATGGGCACCGCGTTCGGGGGCTACAAGAGCAGGGTCCAGGTGGGGCGCGTGGTCTGTAAGAGGCCTCGGTCGCTTGTTTGGGTGTCGGTCATGGACCTTCAAGGTGCTGCCGTGCTGCACGGCGTGACCGTGACCCGGAACCCTTGCCCTTTAAACCCCTGCCGTCGCGTTCGGGTAGGCTGTGGTGGGCTTGGGTACGCCGCGAATCTGGTATAACTTGGCACTGTTCCTCCAGTGTAGACCTCCGCGATCCTCCCGCACACAGGGCCCCGTGCTGCTGCGGGTCTTCCTGCTGCTGCCCTGGTGGTGCCCACCAGGGGAGCTCCCCTGGTGCCGACTGGTCCCTGCAAGCCACCGGTTGGTTGCCCGTGTCCACTCAAGCCCGTTGCGCCCCCTGCCTCCCCCCACCCCCCCAGGTCCCCGAGCTGGTGCAGGACTACATGAAGGGCACCACCCTGCTGGACAAGTACATCACGCACAACATGAAGTTCGACCAGATCAACGAGTGGGTCGGGACGGCCGGGTGTTTGCTTGCGCTGTCCGCAATCGTCATGGGGGTTATGCTTGTGCGGGTGACGACATGCTGCGCAGTTGCCTTTTGAGAGCTCTCCTTGGGGCTCCAGGGTGAACGATGGCGGCTGAAAAATGGGTGCACACATGCAGCCAGCCCGACTGCTGACGATCACAACGGTACTCCGGCAGGCGCAGCGCGACCTCCCGACACTAGGCCAATTTGCGTTTTGAGTCCCCGCTTACCACTGCGTGCTTGCACCTCCGCTGTGCACTGACACTGCATCACCGGCAGCGGCACGATGAAAACATACTCCCACCACTCCGTGCTGTTACCGGCCCGTGTGGATAATGCTTGACCATGCAGGGCGTTCGAGCTACTGCACGCAGGCGAGTGCCTGCGGTGCGTGCTGACCTTCTAAGGAGGGTCGTCTGGCGATCATGGTAGCTCGCAGGATGGGTGTGGGCGGCCGCATGGCCGGTTGCAGCGGGTAGCAACGGAGCGAACGCTGCCCCGAGTAATTGCATTGTTTCCTGGATCACTTGTTTGTGGGTGCCGCCTTTGCCGGGTCCGCGGGGGGTGCAAAGAGCGGCACACAGAGCATGCTAAAGTACGACCCAGACGAACCAATTTATTAAAAATCAAACGTGTGTCATGGCACACGGGGGCTCGGGGAGCTAGCTTTATCGCTTATTTGATGACTGGCTCTTGGGGATGGCCGGCAGGGATGCACGTTGCGCCGTACGTGTTGGGACCATGGCGGTCACGTGGTTGCTGTGTTGAGGTAGCTTTTGCATGCGATGTAGTTCTAGCGGCTTGACCGCTGGCGAGGCGGTTTGATGGACACGGAGATGTGCGCCGCTGCTAGCATCGCGGTATGCAGCATAGTTGTAGTGGCTGTCACGGAGGACCGCTGCTGCCATGGTTAAGGTTGCGCCCCACCTGCTCCCCGATCACTGCTCAATGGTCCTAGGTGTGGCCTGGCCTCGCTTGTGCCCAGTGCGCAACCATATGGAAGCTACCCGCCACCGTGCTCGTGTGCTTGTCCTCTGCCGTATTTTTAGTGTATCCAGCAACGCTGTGCAAATGGAGGCCCGCTGCTTCCCTTGGTCCCCCTGGTGGCAACCGTTCTAGAACGCACCGTTGTGCAGGTGCGTACCGTCCAGTGCCGCCTCATGCCCACCTGTGCCCATTCAGGCCCGCCCTGCTGTTCAAATGGACTCATGTAGCCTCATGTTGCATTCGACAGACGGTACCGTATTGTTGCGGGCGAACCTGGGGGAAGTGTTGCCAGTTGCTCCCTTACAGTCGTCCGTGGGGTTCTGCCTACGGTCCTGACCCCCAGTCAGCACGGCCTGGCACGGCACGGTAGACGGGCATCATCCACCAGGTGTCATCAGGTAGCATGTGCTGTGACTTGTGAGCAGGGCTGGTTTCTTCCGCCAAGGCAATTTATCAGTTTCTGATAAAACCCGAAGCCGCAAAGTTGCAGTATTTTATGAAAAGCTCTATGACATGCAGTGCGGCACCTGAAATCTCGTAAACTGGATAAAATCCCCCAGTCCAGCCCGTTTTCTTTTATCAGATCCGATAAAATCCTCTGATTTTGGCGCCGCTGCGCGGCCTTAAAGTGGCGGTATTTTGTGAAAATAAAATAAGATACCAGCCCTGCTTGTGAGGCGTTGTAACTTGATGCATGATCTCTGGCGAAAGGGCAGAGACCCGCAGACCCGACCAGACGGTGAAGCTCCGAGACCAAGCTGGGCGGCTGGACTCATGACATCGACATGGGGATTGAGCCGCTAAATCTGTATCTAAAATCAGCGACATCATTTATTGTACTCGTCAGAGTTTACTGGCCCGGAACCTCCCCACTTTGATTGAAGCTCGCAACAGCTACGATGAGCGGCGTTGCTCGCCCGCATGCTGAGCAGTTCCTGCTTCTGCAGCTTCCATGCGGTCTACTAGCTCGCGTTGCTAGCTTCTTACCGCCAGGAGAGGCAGTCTACGGCCTTCGCACTGTTTGCAAGGCTTTCGCGCGCGAGCTACATGCTCCAGATTTGTTGCAGATCACCGTAGGCAGGAAACGGCCTTCTGTGTCTTCCATCGCCCTGGTTTCGCGCTGGGGTGCCCCGGGCTCCTGTCGCGGCCTGACCTACAAGCAACGCTTCCAGCTGTTGCTGGACGCAGCCCAGGGCGGCAGCGCCAAGGCGGTTGCGCAGCTGTCCCGCTCCACGGGCTGCCTCCCCAACGAGGAGGTGTTTCGCGCTGCAGCACGCGCTGGCAATGAAGAGGTGTGCGACTGGCTGCTGGGCCAGGACGTCGAGTTGCAGGACCGTGGGGCGTGGGTGCTGGCCGTTGCAGCGGAGGCCGGCCACACGGCTCTGTGCCAGAAGCTGCACAACGCCGGGCTCCACCTGGACGCGCACGCTATGCGCCTTGCACTACGGGCAGGACGGCGGGCCGTGTACGACTGGATGCGTGAGCAGGGACCGATGCACGAAGCCTCTCCCCTCGAACTCCAGCAGGCCGACACGCGTGAAGACCTTCCAGAGGAGCTATGGGTTAACGCAGCCTACGGCGGGCAGCTGGAGCTAATGCAGGAGCTCAAAGGCTACAGGAGGACCAAACCGGAGGACCTGCCTGCTGTGGCGCACGGCTGCCCCCTGGCCGTGCTGCGCAGGGTGGTGGAGGAGTGCCAGTCCCAGTCCCCAAGCGTGGAGCCCACAGCGCGCCAGAGGTCCGACATAATGGCAGCGGCAGCCGCCAGCCCCACCCCCGACTGGCAGGGCAAGGTCCTGTGGCTGCTGCAGACCGGGACGTGCTCTCCCATTTTAGACTTTGACAGGGGCGCTGCGGCGGCGTTTGTGGCGCTGCCGGATGCCGAGCGGCGGCTGGAGTGGCTGGCGGGGCAGGGGTGTGGGCTGCAGGGCTGCGAGCAGCTGATGTACGCATCGATGAAGGCGGGTCGGTCGGGGCTGGTGTTGAATTTGTGGTCCAAGGTAAAGGAGGGGCTGGTCGGCGACTCGCTGGTGCGGACTGGTTCGGCAGCTGTCGAGCAGGCGTTCGTGCACTGGGGCCTAGGCCTTGCAAGGCAGCTGCATTGCCAAGGCTTGCCCGTCAATGCATATGAGTTGGTGTACTTGGCAGCTTCCGGCGGGCGGCTAGACGCGACGCAGTGGGCGGTGCAGCTGGTGTGGGAGGAGGACGCCAGGGCTGCGGCGGCGGCAGCCGGCGAGCAGCAGCAGCAGCAAATGCACGGCCAGGCAGCGGCGGCTGTAGGGGACGTCGAGGTGCTGGGCGCCGGGCAGCGGGCCAACGGGCTGGCGCCCTTGCCGCTGATGGATGCTGCTCAAGAGGCAGAGGTGCTTGAGGAGTACGACACCCAGTACCTCATGGAGCAGGCCTGCGAGTCGGGCAGTCTGGAGCTGGTGCAGTGGCTGCTCGCGCGGGGCGTGCCGCTGGGCTCCGGCACTGTGGGCCAGGCGGTGGACTCTGGCAACGAGGTGCTGGTGGAGTGGATGGTGCAGCAGGGGTCCGACGTGGAAGAGGTGGGTTAAGGGAAGGGGCGTGGGCACGGGGTGCGGTGCGGTTGGTGCAGAGTGCGTTACGGAATTCCTTTGGTGCGGTAGCGGAGTAAGAGACGCAGTAGCTAGTGGCCGCGTCACGACTGCCTCACCCAAGGGTCAAGGCGTTCAACCTCATCGTGACGATTTAGGCATGATTTGGTGCGGGGCGACATGACTCAAATGGTACCCCGCCACAGTCCTTGTACACCCATATGGTACAACAGTACCGGCGACGACATTCCCACTGGCAGGGTGCCTTTAGGGGGTTGTGGATGGGTCTGGACCATTATCCACGGTACCGTAAGCAGGCCGTCATTTTCAGCGTTGAGCTTCCCTATCCTGCCCTTGCCCGCCATCGTTCCGTCTCAGGCCAGCTCTCATCAGGCACATATTGGCACCACTGTTCTACTACATATGAGAATACAAAAGCGGGCAGTGCTGACCGCACACTGCGTGCTCGTTGTGCACCACCCACAGGACGCCCGGGTTGTGGACCCGAACCCAGAGCTCTCGCCCTACCTGTCGGCTGCCCAGCAGGGCGACATGGCCATGCTGCGGTGCCTGCGGCGTGTGGGGTACCCCGTGCCGACCAACACCAGTTTGTTCTTACTGGCCGTGCTCATGAAGTGCTGCGTACAAACGCTACAGTGGATGGTGGACCAGGGGTGCCCCGTGGACTGGGAGCAGGTGGAGCAGGCGGATAAGTCACACCGGCCCGCGTGGCGGAGGGAGTGGAGCGAGCGGTCGGTGTGGGTTAACACGATGTGGCGGCAGGCGCTGGACCGGCGGGCGCACGCGTGAGGTGGGGTGCGCCATGTGGTGACAGGCTGCTCAGCGACTGGCGGGAGCTTTAGCCCAGAGGTCCGCTGGTGGTGTTGCTGGTACGGGGGAACTAGGACACCGTTGACAGAGCATTGTGTTTCCGCATGGGGTTCCTACACCGCAGCGTTGGTGGGGGCAGGGCTCTGCTGTCATGCTTGGGGTGTTGAATAGGAGTCGGCATGGTGGGGTGGGGTGGATGTGCTGTCAAGCTGGTGGGTGGGTTTGCGGGTCTGTCCGTACAGTGAAAGCGCCTTTTGGTACGGACGCGATGCACGCGAGTGGGCGCGCGGGAGCGCTGAGAAGCAGCTGTCCTCTTCATTGCATATGGGTCGCGCGGGATGTGGGGCTTAGATGTGACGGTTGAGCACTGAACCTGCACTGCACTGGGGACCTGCGGCAGAGGAGGGCGCTGCAGCTGTGCTGGTTGTTGCAGCCCGAGGGTCGTAGAAAACGCAAGCGGCTACTACGGGGTGGACGCCACAACGAGTTAGTGGCGAAGGCCTTCTGGTTTGTGTCATTGCCACTGCAGAGGCCATGGGATGCAGGGCATGCTGCTGGGCAATGAATTACATTGAGCTGGGAGTCATACATGGTGTCTGGCACACGGAGGCCTGAGGCCCTGCAGGACAGGACCGGTCAGCAGGGTGCGTCCAGCCAATAAACTAATTAGGTCTTGGTCCACTGCTAGTATATATTGCGCTTTATATTTGTTGCCCTCCGGGCCCCTCCGGGCCCCTCTGGGCCCCTTTGGGGCAACTAAAAAGCCCAAAGGGCTCGCTATAAGAGCTCCGACACCGCGACTGGGCTTGGCGCACAATACGATGCAGCGATCCTGTTAATAAAGCTGCTATATAACTCGACGTCCTGCTAATTGTGCTTGTCAGTGAGTGGCCCGGAGGCTCCCAACTTTGATAGACGCTCGCAACAGCTGAGATGAGCTTCATTACTGACCCGCATCCAGAGCAGTCACTGCCCCTGCAGCTTCCATGCGGTCTACTAGCTCGCATTGCTAGCTTCTTACCGCCGGGAGAGGCAGCCTACGGCCTTCGCACTGTTTGCCAGGCTTTCGCGCGCGAGCTATACGCTCCCGAGCTACTAACAATAACCGTGGGCAGGAAACGGTCTCCTGTATCTTCCATCGCCCTGGTTTCGCGTTGGGGTGCCACGGGCTCCTGTCGCGGCCTGACCTACAAGCAGCGCAGCCAGCTGCTGCTGGACGCAGCCCAGGGCGGCAGCGCCAAGGCAGTTGCGCAGCTGTCCCGCTCCACGGGCTGCCTCCCCAACGAGGACGTGTTTCGTGCGGCAGCCCGTGCTGGCAATGAGAAGGTGTGCGAGTGGCTGCTGGGGCAGGACATCGAGTTGCAGGACCGTGGGGCGTGGGTGCTGGCGGTTGCAGTGGAGGCCGGCCACATGGCTCTGTGCCAGAAGCTGCACAACGCCGGGCTCCGCCTAGACAAGCACGCTCTGCGCCTGGCACTACGGGCAGGGAGGCGGGCCGTGTTCGGCTGGATGCGCAGACAGGGACACGTGTATGAAGCCTCTCCTCTCGAGCTCCAGCAGGCCGACATGCCCGACGACCTGCCGGAGGAGCTGTGGGCTAACGCAGCTTATGGCGGGCAGCTGGAGCTGATGCAGGAGCTCAAAGGCGACAAGAGAGCTAAGCCGGAGGACCTGCCTGCTGCGGCGCACGGCTGCCCCCTGGCCATGCTGCGCGAGTTGGTGGAGGAGTGCAAACACCAGTCCCCAAGCATGGAGCCCACAGTGATGCAGAGGGCCGACACCATGGCAGCGGCAGCGACATGCCCCACTCCCGACTGGCAGGACAAGGTCCTGTGGCTGCTGCAGACTGGGACGTGCTCTACCATGAATGACTTTGACCAGGGCGCTGCCGCAGCTTTTGCGGCGCTGCCGGACGCGGAGCAGCGGCTGGAGTGGCTGGCGGGGCAGGGGTTCGGGTTCCAGCGCAGCAGATTGCTGTTAGGAGCGTCGGTGAAGGCAGGCAAGGCGGAGCTGGTTTTGCAGCTGTGGTCCAAGGCAAAGGAGGGGCTGACTGACAACGAGCGACGGTTGGCTGGCAGTGCACTTGTCGAACAGGCCTTGCTGCTGCAAGGAGACCTAGGCCTTGCGATGCAGCTGCAGTGCCAGGGGCCGCCCGTTAGTGCACGTGCAATGGTGCTCATTGCGGCCTGCGCTGGGCGGCTTGATGTGATGCAGTGGGCTGTGCAGCTGTTGCGGGAGGAGCAGGCGGGGGAGGCGGGAGAGGCGGCGGGGGTAGCAGGTGGCATTGTGGCTGGTGGAGGGGGCGACGGCGCAGCTGGCGAGCAGCAGCAGCAGCAGCAGCAGGAGGGTCAGGGCCAGCCACAGGCGGCAGGTGACGTCGAGGTACTAGACGCCGGACAGAAGGCCAGCAATCAGGCGCAGATGCTGCAGGAGGACGCTGATCAGGACGCAGAGGCGCTTGACGCGCTGCATGTTTATGACCTAATGAGGCCGGCCTGCGATTCTGGCAGCCTGGAGCTGGTGCAATGGCTGCTCGCGCGGGACGTGCTGCTGGGGCCTGGGGCTGTGGGTCAGGCGGTGGATTCAGGGAACGAAACACTGGTGGAATGGATGGTGGAGCAGGGATGTGACGTACGAGAGGTGGGTTGAGTGACAGTTCGTAGGTGCACCCTGCATGAGGTGGAGAGCTTGGGCAACCTGTCGTGCCGTAGCGGGCATGGCAGCTGCAACGTGGCCGCGTTTGAGGTGCCCGGCCAAGGCGTCCAGTCCTCAACGCGCGGCATCGCCCGGGCTTAGTGTATGGCGACGTAGGACACTGTGGCCCCGTGACCCTCTGCCATTGTGCTCTACAACCTTACGGCAGAATAGTACCAGCACTGCACTGACCAGGCTTAATGAAAGCCGTGCCATTGTTGGACGAACATGGACAGCACTACACTGTGGCGGTAAGTTGGTCTGGGGCACGCCTCCAGGCATTCAGCACGCGTAGATGCAGAGATCCTGGCTCCCCAAGCCTGCTGCTTAGCCCCCTACCACCACTTGTTGCGAGGCACTGTCCCCGGGCTTCATGCCCAGGCACCAGTGTATTACTGTATACGGTCACCACAACGTGCCTGTCGTGCATCCCCCGACCCCACAGGGCGCCGAAGTTCTGGACCAGGACCCGGAGTTCTCGGCCTACCTATCGGCAGCCAAGCAGGGTGACATGGCCATGCTGCGGTGCCTGCGGCGGGTGGGGTATCCCCTGCCGATTGACGGTAGGTTGTTCCTACTGGCTGTGCATGAGCGGTGCTGCGTGCAGACGCTACAGTGGATGCTGGACAACGGGTTCCCCGTGGACTGGGAGCGGGTGGAGCAGGAGGACAGGGAGGAGAGGCCCGCGTGGCGGAGGGAGTGGAGCGAACGGTCGGTGTGGGTTAACATGATGTGGCGGCAGGCACAGGATCAGCAGGCGCAAACGTGAGGAGGGCGGTGAGTGGGTCCTTGGGTGCGTGTTGCTTTCGCGGCGGCTGGTGGGAGCGTCCGCCGGGAGCCGTTGGTGGTGTCCTGTGTACTAGTGACCGAACTGCCGTACGCGACGCATCGCCTTGTGGAAGGGGTTGCTGGTGCAGAGGACTAGCCAGAGCAGGGCGTTGCGCGGATGGCATGCTCCGAGGGTTGGACACTGGTGGGCATTTGGGGTTGGGTTGGATGTGGTGTACTTGGGCGACTTGGTGGGTTGGCGGGCTGCATTGACGCGTGGAAATGCTTTATGGGGAGGCACGCAGGGGCGCGATGCGCGGGAGTTGGCGCGGGAGAACACCGAGGAGCAGCTGATGACCACGTGTCCGTAGGGCCGCGTGGGCTGTGTGCGTTAGGTACGACGATTGCGCGTTACCGGTAGTTTGGCGCTGCGGTATGGCGCGTGTCTTCTACAAGGGGCGCACACGAAGCGAACGGCTGGGGATGGCTGATTTCTCCTAGTTGAGCTGAAGTTGTGGAGAGTACCGGTATGCCAGCGGCTGCGCTCTGGCCTTGCTGCTTGGGATGGCTGATGCAGGAGTTGGACAAAGGGCATGGTACCATAAAAAAGTGGCCAGGCAGGGTAGCTGGTGAAGGCCTGCGGCCGAAGACATTGCATGCAAGCTGTGCCAAAGCTTCCTGATGAAAGGCTTTCATAAATAAGAGGAACAATCAGGTTGCTGCGCTACTGGCGCAGAGCATGAGCTGCAGGATGAGACCCGGGTACGACTCAAGGAACGGCTCTAGCCGAGGTATGGCGTAAAAGGCTTTGTATCCTCCAGCGGCGTGCTCGACCAGCTGTGAGGCGTGTGAGTAGTGGCGAATAAGCCCCGTCCTCCCGCACACTACTAGTTATTATACTGCACTATTCGTCCTTATGGCCCCCTGGGCCCTGGCTCTCCGGACGTACCCCATTGGGGTCTGTAACTGTAACTGTTACTGTAATCTAGCCGCTGTTGCAGTTGCCGGGAGCTGCTTTGCGGATGCGGATAGGACTTGCAATTGCTTGCCTTGATATGCGTTTGCGAACCGTAATGCAGTGCTGTTGAAGCCGTGTAACTGTGCTAGGTGGTTGGCCTGGATTTGCGCATTGCAAGTTGGTCGGGATGTAGACGGCAGCAGGGAGTTGCCGG
>VFQN01002780.1_pt1 | contig 26229 bp, 34 predicted proteins | sample 3512371 | NCBI WGS metagenome assembly VFQN01 (sample SAMN10412370, study PRJNA504923) | tailings metagenome | isolation source: Replicate 2 from Balatoc abandoned mine | place: Philippines: Itogon, Benguet | collected 2017-08-28 | reverse complement strand
CCCCCCTCCCCGTCCTCCAAGGCCAGGTTCCGTCCTACAACGTCACGGCTCTGGTCTGAGACTGGTACATGTACTAAGTCAAGCAGGCACTTCACGTACCAATACCATGTCAGCCTCTCCCCTTCTCCCAGGCACCACGCCTATGTACCGACGCCGCTAGGACTGTACAATAGCACGACAGTACTCACGGTACGGTGGCGTTGTCCAGCCCGCCGTACACCCACAGCGTGTCACCCAGTACGGCAGTCGCCGCCCGGTGCCGCGGCGCGGGGGCGGGCGGGGTATCAGGGTGGGGACGCGTGCGGTTGAAGAGCGTGCGCCACACGGGCGGCGCCTTTGTGTTGGAGGTCCTGTCAAGCCACAGCACCTCGTTGGTGGCCACCGCGTATTTGCTCTCCGTGCGCAGGTAGGTGGAGCCGCCAAAGACCAGCAGGGAGCCGTTGTACGGCATGGTGGCATGGCCTGCAGTGTGCCGTACAGTGGTGTTCGGTGGGTTTCCAGAAGGCGCAAGACACCGCCCAAATTTGCTTTGGGGGAGCAGCTGTTGGGCGCAAGCCACTCCGACAGCCCACGGGAGTGCGGCAACCCCAATCTTTCGGGTCCTGTCCTGGTCCTGTCGTACAAAACACGTACGGAGGCCAAGACGCACATGGTAACGAGGTTCCTGCACGAAACGCAAACCCACCCGTCCGCATGCGTGTTGCCAGCGTAGCGTTGGCCACACTGAACGACATCTTCTCCTGTGTGGGTGGCAGCGCAGGAGGTTGCCTTACACAGCACGTTGTGACGGGGGGGAAGAGGAGGTGGTGTTACCCATGGACCAACAACCTTCTTTAGCCAGCGAGCCAGCGAGGTTCTAGGTCCGTGTGCAGGTCTAGCGTGCAACCGGTGGACACGGCGCCTAGAGCACACGTGCACGCGTCCTTGCACATGCGAAGCGACCGCTAGCTGTTTGTACGGCAGTAACTAAAATGGTTCTGCAGTTGCTTCTGGTTGCCTACCTGCGCTAGTAGCGTGTAGTCCGCAAAATCCAAGGTGTAGCCGCTGGACAGCTGCAGAATGGAGGTGGGGGCGGCGGTGCGCTGCCCACCCAGCAGGTAGCCCTGCAGATGGAAGCGTGCGGACACAGACAGCGTTGCACACGTCGGGTAGCAGCATGGTGTGGTCACAGTAGCAGGGCACCAGCAGCCGCCGCAGTAGCATACTGCTGGCACGCACAACCGTACGGTGAGTTGGCCTTGCCCACGTGGCCAACAACAACACACATGGCCGCATGACAGCCAATGCAGTCAGGTATTTGCGCCTCCCTGTCACCTGGCCGTACCGTTACCCTGTCAGGTCGCAGAGCCCTTCCCCGTTGCCCCTGGCCGACTACGGTGACGGTGACGGCCAGCTGACCCCACCGGCAGCCCCAAACCTGCCAAGCACTCACCACGCCGTCCACATAGGTAAAGGTGTGGCCGTATTGCTCCGTAGGTATGTCCCGGCCCCTGCATAGGGCTGCAAGGGCGTAGTGTGGTAGGGCGTAGTGTGGTGTCAGAGGGCCGTGATGGGCACGTGGCAGTCCGCGTGACGTGGTGGACGCGGGGCCTGAAAGGCCTCCGCGAGTGCGAGCCGCGACGCCCAGCCGGATGCGCCATTCGTAAGTTCGTAACACCCCTATGTTTTCAGGAAAGCCTGCAGTGCTGTTTTGGCTGACGGATGGCCATGCTGCCCACTTTTCCTAGTCCCCGAGGCTCTTACCTACACCTCCCAGACACCACGGTCGTTTTTGCTGACCGTGAGAGACCTGGAAATGAATAGAGCGATAACGTGGTGAACCTTGTAATACTTGAAAGTCGTGCTCTCTCGGGTACAGGCGATGTCCCTACCGCAAGTATGCATGCAAAGGTGAGCGTGAGCCATAATGCTTTTTGCATCATCCCCGCGCAGTTGGGCTGGCTTGGCTTGTCAGGAGGGTCCGATGGCCTTGTGCCTCTCCTGCTGCGCCGACGTGAGGCCGCTGTCTTCGTGGACTTTATGGAACTCCATCGTAGCCGTAATCGGCATCCATTGTACAGCTCGTTGCTATAAAACGTCTGACACGTCTGACTTTCACATACATTTTTACTGCGGCATGGCCAACTTCGAATACAGCAGCGGGGTCACAGTGAATAGGCGCAGCGTTTCAGAGCGATCAGGATCGCACATAGAACACATGCCCAGCAGACGCGCCGAAGTCCACTTGTACCGAGCCGAGGATGACAAACGGCAAACCAACTCGGGACCCTCCGCAGTGCGCCTGTTGCAGAGCCGACGCTTAACCCAACTCAATCGGAGCACACCGTGCCTGAGCGGACAGCAGTGTTGTTTGGTACCAGCATTTGAGTGACACGTGTTCGACACCCTGGTGCATTTGTTCTGGCTGGGTTGCTCTTGTTGGTGCCGGTTGGAGGCAGGGGCCTGGTGTAGCTGCAAGGCCCCAAGAACCGGCATTCAGTGGTGTTATAGCAAGGTGCCTGGTGCATTTGTGTGGTGTTGAGATGTATGGTGCCTTTCAAGCGGACTGCGTCCTTCATTGTTTTTGTGGGCGGCTGAGCCTGGCTGGATTGGCCTTCCTACGATGCTTGCTGCATGACTTACCGGTAGGACTGTTGGCCCTTGAGCCCCCGGCTCGTACACGGGTCGTCGCACTTGCGATGGGGAGAACCCTCGCCGTGTGGCACTGACTGACTACCGGTAGGCTAAATGCGCAGATCCTTGCCGTTCGGCTGTTGGTGGGCGCCCACCTCGGCAGCGGGCTGTTGGAGTGACACCTGGTACGGCACGATACAGGAGGTCCTGGCGTGAATAACGCCAGCCAGGTGGCCCAGGGTAGCCACACGGGAGGAGGTTGTACGGAAGCGGCTTTTGAACGGCTTTCGAGCGTGTATGCCACGGTGTGCCCTGGGTGTGCCAGGTGGATGACTGTCGCACTGAACGTACAGTGGCTGCTGCTCTGGCTGTCTCCTGTGGTCACTGACTGGCTGGTGTGTTGGCTGGGCGGCATTTGGTGCCGGCAAGCGGAGCGGTTACACGTTCTTTCGATAAGGGTACCGGCGTGATCCGTATGTAATTGCTGTGACGCGCACACGGGCAGGCAGGCCTTTTATGCCAAGGCGGAATTAGCAGCCTATTGTGACATGCCACAGCGTCACTCCGTGTACGGTATACGGTAGCGCGTGCAGCTGTTGCCGTACTGCCCCTCTCTCTTACACCAACTTCCCTATTGTCTGCTCACCCTGTCCATGCCTCATACAGGTCGCGCAGCAGGTGCTGGCGCCCGCCGCCATTCTAGTCGGTGTGGCGCTTTTGGACGGCCTGGGCCTGGACGGCAAGCCAGGAAATAAAAGGCACATGCCGCACATGTTGGTAAGGCTGGATTGCCGTTCCCATGTTGCAGTACAGGTGGCCAAGCAAAACGTAACGAAAATGGAATCGCAAATGCGTGGTGGGGAACCTGGGGGGACCCCGACACCCAGTCGCCAGCAACGCCATTGTAACGCGGGTACCAGCGCGCGGGGCAGCAACTAGAACACATGTCCATCCCGGTCCATCGCCATAATCACGCCGCCTCACCCGGGCACACATCAACACCTTACCGTACGTTTTTGGGATCACCGCGCACCCCCTGCAAGGAAAAAAAGTATTTTTCCACCGCGCACGCACGAGATATGACTCCGCAACTTCCGAACAACCGGTATGCGTGCAGCGTGCCAGGACACAACCGGCATGCTTCCTTCTGTCCTTCAACTAGGGCCGTACCTCACTTAACCTTCTACCACACTGCAAGCATGTCAGGAACTGTGCCCTGTCAAAGGCATTTTCCCTGCGCATAATACTTGCTGATCATCCACGTGCATACTTCTTCCTGCCAATGCTGAATTGCTGCGGGACGACCATATTATATATCAAAGCGAACAACATAGGCACAGTGTTTGTGCAATTCCCTGAATCCACTCGCCAAGGATGCCGCACCTCTCCCACTCATCCGCACAGCTGCAGTTGCATCCACAGCCTACCGGTTCATTCACCACACACTCACACCTACTCCTCCTCCTGCTCCCCCACAACTGCGTCCTCCCCACTTCCAAAGCCCCCTCCCACTCCTCGCGCCCACCAGTTCACCCCCGGTTCCTCCTTCTGCTCGTCCTCCTCCTCGTCCTCGTCCTCCTCCTCCTCCTCCTCGGTTTCGTCCCTCTCACCAGCCCCAGCTTCGTTGTCACCACCAAACCCAAGCCCCGCACCCTCCCAACCCCACCCTCTGCCACCATTGCCAAGGACGCCGCAGCCTTGCCCCGCCCGCCCCTCCCCCACCGGCAGTGCCCCAGCACTTGCCTCCCCACCATAATCTAGAGCCTCATTACTCTCCTCCTCCCACTTATCCTTCTCCGCCTCCCCCTCCTTCCACTCCTCCTCCCCCTCGTCCTCCCCCTGCCACATGCCCTCCTCATCCGTAGTCTCATGCTCGTCGTACACTTGCTGTACTTTACCCCCGGCCCCACAAGTACCAGCATCCCGCTGCGCCAACTGCACACCATTGCCCTTCCCTCGCATCCCTCCCCTTGACTGCACCCCCGCCATCATCCGCCCGCCCCCAGGTGAGCACCACATGTGGACCGCATCGCGCTCCTGCGCCCCCAGGGCCCGGAACAGCGGCCCGCAGCCGCTCAGCCGCCAACTAGGCGACTTGCAATTCCACGTGTGCAGCTTGAGCGTGAGGCGGAAAGGGCCCAGCGCCTGGCCCCCAGCGTCCGCCACCACTGGGTGCACCTCCACCTCCATGCTCTGGCCGCACGTCAGTTGGCCCGCAACCTCGGGCCACAGGGTGTGCAACGCCCCCACCCGGGCGTCCAGTTGGCTGCAGTGCTTGTAGCCGACAAGGACGCTGCCGGCAGGACAAGCGGTGAGCTGCATCTGCTGCATCTGCGTTGCGCCGAGCCCGCCGTACTGATGAGCTACGCCCTCTGCAGCCCTTGCACGCTTGGACGGCCGCAAGGGGCCGTCACATGACAGCCCCGGCGGCCCCTCCTCCTCCTGCCCCTCACCCTCGCCATCCCCGCTCCTGCATCCGCCCTGCTCCTGCTCCTTCTCCTCAGCACCCTCCCTGCCTGGCTCCTCCTGCAAAGTGTACTCGCCGTACACCGGCTGCAAAGCTCCTTGCCGTGCCATCCTCTGCTGCTGCCGACGAGACCCATCGCCCTGGTGCCCTCGCTGCCCCTGCGGCTGCTGCTCCTGGCCCTGCCGCAGCTCCTCCCCATCCCTATGCACCCCGCCCCTCGGCTGCACCCCCGCCAATACACGTCCATCCGTAGGGGACCTCCACATGACGATTGCATCGCGATTCTGTGCCCCCAGGGCCTGGAACAGCAGCCCGCAGCCGTTCAGCCGCCAACAAAGCAACTTACCCTTGGACTTGCACCGTTTGAGCGACACGCGGAACGGGCATAGCGGCACGATCCCAGCGTCCGCCACGGCCGGGCGCACCTCCACCTCCGCGCTCTGGCCGCATTGCAGCCGGCATGCCACCTCGGGCCACAGGGCGCGCACAGCCGTAGCCCGGGCATTCATGCGCTTGCTGTTTCTAAAGCCGACCAGGATGCTGTCGGCGGGGCACGCGGCGAACGGCACTGCGCCAGCAGCTGCCTGATGTCCCTGGCCCTGCTGCTGCTGCTGCGGTTGTTGTGCTGCACGCCAAGCCACCAACCGTCCGTCCGACTTGCACTGCAGCTGTACGGTGTCCCCATCCACTGCTCCTAGGGCCTTGAGCAGGGCGCCCACGCTGGAAAGGCACCACGCGCCAGCTTGTTCGTTGCACAGCAACCGCACGGCGAACTCGTTGGCCTGCTCCTGCCCTTGGTGCGCTCCCGCATGCGCGCTGCTGCACCTCCCTGCACCTCCCTCCGCGTGCACCGTTATCCAGCCGGGCTTCGCCTGTTGGCTGCGCCACTGGGACAAGTACGGCGCTAACACACCACGGACCTCCTTAATCCGCAGGCGTATCATATATGGCCCAACACGCCCCGTCAGGATGCCCGTACTGAATGGGCGCCGCGACGCCGCAGCACCACCTTCACCCTGCGCCTGATGCTGCTGCCCCTGCCCCTGCCCCTGCTGCTGATCCAGCTGCTGCCACGTCCCCGGGTGCTGCCGCGACGCCCACACCGCCCCAGCGTGGTCCCGCCAGAGGCGAAACACAGCGTTAGCCTGCCCCAGGCCGAAAAGGGCAAACCATGTGGCGTTGTACCGCGCGAGTTTGGCGCTGACATCCTCCCAGACCCCTGTGTGGCATGTGGGCATTGTGGGCTGGTCCTGGACAAGGCGCAGCGTGACCGCAGCGGCCTGCCCGAGCTGCAGCTGGCAGGCAGCCGGCCACAGCACCAGGGCCTCAATGTTGAGCCACGCAAGGTGCATGCCGCCCACCGCAGAGACGCATACCGTAAACCCCTTACTAGCTGCTGCTGCTGCTGTTGCCGCGGCTCCTGCTGACGCGTAGCCCGTTGCCATTTGAAGTTGAGGTGCTGCAGGCGCATTGACAAGCGCAGGGGCCCCGGCTTGTGCAGCTTGATGGGGTGCCTGCTGTGCAGGCAAAACCGGAGGTGGAGGCGGCGGTGCCAACAATGGCGGTGGCGGCGGCGGCGGCGACATTGGCACTGCTGGTAGCAGCGGTGGCGGCGGCATGGGCGGCGGCGACAATGAGAGCGAGTGGCCCGCGCTGCCCGCATTGTGGCCACTGCGGCATGTGTGCGGAGGGGCCGCATCCAGCAAGCCATGAACATCCTCACCACCGGAGTCCCTGCCTGCACCCCCGGGGCTGACCGGGCCGCTGCCCCAGCCGCTGCCTGTCCTGCACTGCGCCGTGGGCAGAGGCCCCCTGTGGTCGCCGTTGGGATACGTTCTGGCTGCAGACTCCGCTCCGTCCGCCTCCGCCCCCGCCGCCGCTCCCAGCGGGCAGCCTTGCAGTGCTGCCCGCACAGGCAGGCAGGGCGCCCTGCACGTTGGCACAGGGTGCTGCCATGGGGCTGCTGCATCTGCCACGGCCTGGGCTGCTGGCCCAACCAGCTGAGCTGCGGCTTCCGCCGCTGCTGCCCTCACTGCCGCCGCCGCCGTCGCCGCTGCAGCGCCTGGTTTCCTCCTGCTGGGCACTGTGGGCACCACAGCTACACCCACCGGTGGTGACAGCTTTGCAGTATCCTCCGTGGCAGCATTGGGAGCTGGTACCCCTGTGCCTAGCTGCTGCTGCTGCACTGCTGCCTTCTCCCCCGGTAGTCCCGTGGGCTTGCCGTCACACAGGCGCAGCATCAGGGCGGCCCCAGGCCCGCGCCACAGCTGCACCCAGTGCACGCCCGGGACCGCGCCCTGGCCACGCAGCCAGGCGCCCAGGCCGCACAGCTCGCAGTGCAGGAAGGGCGGGGGCGGGGGCGAGGCGCCCAGGCTGTGCCGCTGGTGCGCCGTGGTTGGGACAAAACGCAGCTGGGCATGCACAGGTTTGGTACTCCCGTCCGCAGGGCAAGGGTGGAGGAACAGAGTTGTTGGGCCATCATCGCTTTCTCCCCTGGAGTCTCGCAGTATTTCGGGGCCGAGAAACTGCTCTGCGGTGCTGCGCTTTAGCCGGACACTCCCGCTGGACCAAGACTCAGCAGTGATGCGAACTGCGACGCCTCCGACCACCATGCCTGACCTTCACCAGATCAAGGTGAAAAACTATTTTTCATAGCGCAAAGGAGCAGGTTTGTGTTGGCCTTCCTTACGCGTACCGTAACACTTACAAGTTACATTAAAGTCAAACTGCCGATATGCAATAAGAACGCGGTACAGAGGAGTGCAAGCGTTCATATATTGTTGGTATTAGGTCGCCGCAATCTTTCACAGCCTCATGTGGGTTGTGTCAAGTGCCGGTAGCTTCAAGGCCCTCCGCCAGGCCGCCTAAGCTCATGACCAGGCTCATGACTCGCTGGCCTCCGGCCGCCATCCTAGTCAGCCTGGCGCTTATGTACGGCGTTGCATCCGGGCAGCAGGCTCCGGGCCGCGGTGGTAGCAGTAGCAGCACTGTACTGCCCACCTCGTCGACATGACACGTACGACGCCCACCTTCACTACTCACACCTATGCTTCCACCCCTTGTACGCAACAAAAACATCAATTTGCCTCCACAACATGCATTTCATTGGTTGCCGCCAGTACTCACTGTCCTTACCTGCACTGCCTATACTCAGCGCCTCACTTGTACTAACCGTCCACCTGTCCTCCTTGCTTGTGGGTGCCTCCTGGTTAGCTTTGGCGTTGTGTTTCACAGTGAAAGTGGTGTGGCGACACAACCCCTGCCGGTACTGAGAGCACCTCGTCAAGCAGGGCGCCGCGCCTGTGTCGTAACTACAATCAGCAGCCACAATGCGTCCAGGCAGGTCCAGGGGCCACAGGTAGGGGCTTCCCTGCCCATGCATGGGCCCATGGCCCCAGTCCAGCCCGCTGTGAGGCAGCATGGATTGAGCTTCCTTGAAACAATAGTTCATGTGCAAGTCCTTTTCACGTGTACTGATACTCACATAACGACAGAAGGCATTCCCTTATTGAGCAGAACGCGCTAACGTGGCATAGGGCCGGGCCGCTTAGTGCAGCAGCAGCACACTAACAATGCTAAGGAGAAACAGCAGTGTTAGACAAGGAGTGTGCCGCAGTTGCGGCGGACAGCCCTCGCGCATGTCCGCCATGCGCATCGGGCCCCGCCCGGCCGTTCACGTCGCACCCGCCGCAGCTATTAGGCCCGCTAATATGCTGGTGAGTATCCAACAGACTGCAAGTCTTGAATCCCGCAGCTTCGGGGTGACGTGGTCGTCCGTCACGTACCGGTGGCCGCAAACAAGCATACCGGTAACACCCCTGCCGCAGCTGGCCGGGCCCCCACCCCAATCCCGCTCCTCCCCAATCAGCCACCCACCTCCAACTCCACCACCCACGGTGTTATCACAGGCGGTCACAGGCGTCGGCTGCCCATCTCCTTCCTCGGCCAGCATGTACAGGGTTTTAGCGGCGGGCGGGCCGCCACGCAAGCCGCCACCACCCAGGGCGGCCAGCGGAGACTATGGAGGAGGCGGATACTACTCCGGCAGCAGCAAACTTCCGTGGAATGTGGTGAGTGTGGGTCTGTGTGCTTGCTAGCAAGGAGGAAGTGCAGCTGCGCGGCTAGGATGCGTGCTCACCTGCAGGAAACGAGCAAGGGCCTGTCCAGCCGGCAACTTGCAGTTGGGGTGTGCCAATGAACCCGGTCTCACCTGCTGCTGGGCAGTGGTCCGAAATTGAGGGTGACTTCAAGCCCGCTGAATGGGATTGTGGACTTATGCTCACAGCAGGCAAGCCATATCCATCTTGCCACCACCCCAATCTCACACCGGCAAGGACCTACTCCACCTACCAGGCAGCTGCACTTCGCCACAGAGTTGCTTGAGTATCCCCTGCCTCTTGCCCGGCCCCATACCTTTTCCCCCTGCTTCAGGTGGTGATGATTATTGTGATGGTAGGTGGCGCGTGCTCCTTGAATTCGTGGTTGCTGCAGCAGGGCGGCATGGTGAAGGGCGCCCAAAAGCATGGCAAACTCAACAAGGAGGGCATGTTGGACGCCGCGCGAGTGCACAGCGCGACCGTCAAGGAGGGCATGGTGGAGGCCGGCCTGGAGCACAGCACAGTCATCAGGGAGGGCGTGGTGGAGGGTGCCCACATCACCTCCTTGCCGCTGTGGATAGGGGCTGTGTCAGCTGCCGCAGCTGTTGTCCTGATGATGATGTGGAAGCGTGGTGGTGGCGGTGATGGGAGCAGCGGTGCTGGGTGGGTGCAGCGTGGTCGCAGCAGTGGCGCACAGGCCCCTAAATAGCTAATTGCCATGCGTCGCTGTCACCTTGCTGCTGCCTACCAACCACATCAGAGTGGTGCACTGAGTGGCCTGCGTGACGGCAACAATGGGGCACGTATGGCGGGTCGAGGCTGCGGTGGCTACAATAACTTGAGAACTGCTGCAACGAACTGTGACGTGACAGTAGTGTTCGCCATGCCGCCAGCTTTGTTCGGCAGTGGTCGGCACAGAAGCGCAATACGAACAATGGCACCACAAAGTACAACATACAAACGTGTGTAGCTAGCGACGGAGTCTTGTTGGATGCGTGCAGAACGATGTGGCACACAGCAGTGTTTGGACCCCTACATAAACAGCGACAATAGTGGGCAATGATCACCAACAAATCACTCTGGAACCAGGGGAGACCTTCCTGGGACTGTTTAACCCCTACCTCCGGCCTCCACCTGCATGGCAGAGCAGTGCACCCCTCACATCGCCGGCGCCTAGCCCAATCAAATACGGTACGGTAGGAGCATATCGCGCCAGCCTAAGCTGATGGCATTGGTGTTTGGTACCTGCTCGCTGCATGTGAGCGACACCTGTTTGACACGTGGGTGGCTGCTGCCTGGCGGGCTGCTAGGGATCCCCTGGTTGGTTAGTTCGGCAAGCAACATGTGGCACACTCCAGGCAGTGTGGCCGCACGCACAACCCCTGCTGGTACTGACCGCATTCGCCCCATGAAGCATGGCGCTGCTCCTGCACAGTGACCACGAACGTCCAACTACCGTAGGGAGGCCGTGGCAGGCCAGCCACGGAGACACAGCTGCTCATGGGCCCGATGGGGCCATCGTCAGTCCAGCAGCCGTGAAGCAGCGCGGGCTCGGCTACACTGAGCTTGCATAGAGCAACAATTTATGTATATGTCCTTCCCACGTGCGCGAATACCCGATTAACGACAGGAGGACATTCCCTTGCTTGTTCCGAAGGACGCTTTGACGTGGTATAAGGTCGGTCCGCTTAGTGTGGTAACGGCATGCACAACATGCTAAATATGAGCATCAGCTTTAGGCAAGGAGCGCGTTGCAGCTGCGGCGCACAGCCACCGCGCATGTCCGCGATGCGAAATGTTGGGCCCCGCCCGGCCGTTCACGTCGCGCCCGCTGCGGCTCTCAGGCGAGCTAAGATGCTGGTGAGTACACCGCTAGGCTGCGGGGTGCAGTTCCCGCAGCTCCGGGGTGATACGGTCGTGCGCAACGCACGTACGCAACTAATGCTGAACCTGCAACCCCTCAGCCTGCGCACCTCCCAAATCACCCACCCACCTTCACCCACATCCCACCCACTGTGATACCGCAGACCGTCATCTCCATCCCTTTTGCCAAAAGCAAGATGGGTGGCAGCCCCCAAGCTGGGGTTCCAGCAATGGGCGGGCCACCACGCAGGCCGCCAGCCCCCAGGGCCGCTGGTGGCGATCATGGAGGGGGAGGAAACTCCTCCAGCGACCACCTTCCGTGGATTGTGGTGACCGTGAGTTTGTGTGTCTTGGGGCAAGAAGGAAGCGCAGGTGCAGGGCGGTGTTTGTATGGATCACCCTTCTAACACACCCCAGATGTGAGTGTATCCTACCTCTTCTCTGACCCCATCCCTCCTCACCCTGCTGCTTCAGGCGATGATCTTCACGATGATAATGGGCAGCACCTGCTTCATATCATCACGGTCGATACAGCAGGGCATGCTGAAGGCCGCCCGGGTGCACGGCACGTTTATCGAAGAGGGCATGATGGAGGCCGCCCAGATCCATAGTCAGGGCATGACGGGGGGCGCCCACATCCTCAAGCAGGGCATGTTGGAGCACGGCACTCTGCTGAAGGAGGGCATCTTCTTGCCGCTGTGGATAGGGGCTGTGTCAGCTGCCGCAGCTCTTGTCCTGACGTGGTACCGTGATGGTGGCGGTGGCGGGGGCAGCGGTGCTGGGTGGATGCAGCGTGGTGGCCGCAGGTAGGTAGCAGCACCGTGCAGCGTGGTGGCAGCAGGTAGCAGCACGCAGCTGAGAGGCCCCGAGCGAGCTAATGGCCCTGCTGTCGTCCAATTATTACCAGCATGGGCCGGGGTGGATGGAGTTGCAATGAGCGGCCGGCACGATGGCAGCAGCCAGCAGCAGCAGGTGGGGGCATGTGATGCAAAGGCTGCGACTAGAATGGGTAAGCGCACTGATATGTGGTGCGGGTGGCAGTGCCAGGTTCGCAGGATGCATGGTGGATGCAGGTGGTGGTCATGGTGGTGCATTTGCAAGTTGTAAGACACACGCAGCAGCTACACCAGTAACGCGACGGACCTGCAGTTTGCTTCGTCTTGTTACAATGGCCCCTTCCGGTTGGGGTGCCGTTGAGCTGCCCCAGGCTGTCCTGTACGGCTCTCATGTCCTGTACGGCTCTCATCCGACCAGGTCAACCTGTTGCTCATTGTTACCGTACACTCATGCTCTGATGCGGACCACCTACGACTATGGTTGGTGGCACACCGTACACCAGCAGTCCAGCGCCCGCCTGGCGCCCGCACAGCTACAAGGCACAAGCCCACCGGACATCCGACAAGGCAACGCCTGATCCACCGCACACAAGCAACGTAACTGCGCCGCACCGGCGTTGCACCAGCGGGCTTCACACATGGAGCATGCACCACGCACGTGATGCAAAACGGCGAGTGCGATCGAGCAAGACGCCTGCTTGCCCCTACTGATGAGTGAACATGTATGCGCAGTACTGTCGGCTGGCCCAGGGCAGCCCATGGTAACCGTTTTGGGTCTTCTTATGCACGTTTTGAGTCGCAGATGGCGACAATAATGCAAGTAAAACCGACCCCCATAGCATCATCCGGCATCATGTACGTTGTGCCATCCGCACAGCAGGGAAGGGCACTCCAGTGCACACTACTTTGCCTACAGTGGCATTAACACTGCGTGCTGATACAAGTCGCGAATGAGCAACGCAGCAACCATACGAGCTGGCGGCCTAGCCGTGTACGGCAACGCCAAAGCAGCGCCAACGTTTCTCAACCAAGCTACGGGTCCGATACGTCTCAGGCCCGACGAGTGCTATGTGCTTGCGTATCGCTCTACTCCGTATATCACAACGGCACGAAAAATCGAGGTATGTAATTGCAAATGCTCAGCGGTGGTCGCCGCAATCCACGCCTAGCTCAGTTCGGCCCGTGCATAAATCTCCTGGCAATCCTTCTGGCAGTACGGTACTCTACTCCTACACCGGCAACGCCGTTCACCCGTTCCGTCACCTGCCTCCGGGCCGGCCCCCGCCGGGTCCCAAGCCCCCAAAGTACACGGGCACAAAGCGGTTGCTCAACAACGCAGTAGTCTTCATGCGCAGCAGCCCAAGCTCCAAATCCGTGGAACTCAGCCCACCACCGCTGCCCCGCCGTGCCCCACTCGCAAGCAAGGCGACACGTGGCACCCCCGCGGCCGCCGCCCGAGCTGCTCCGGAACCCGCCCCGCTGCCCTTCGCAGCCTCCACCCCACCGCCCGCCCCTGCCCCTGTCGCACCCACCTCCGGTGGCGACGCTTCTCCACTAGCCCCTGCACCGCTGCGGCTCGCAAGGCATATCTCGCCGTTCCTCGCAGCAGGGCCTCGGGTCCGCTCTTTCACTAACGAGGGGCTGCCAACCGCCCCAACGCAGCTGCCCCGACCATTGCTCGCAGCTCTGCGAGCTGCTGCACCACCCACCTCCACACAGCTGGAGGGGCGTGCACCGCCCTCGCCGTCGTCCCCACCGCCAGGCCTACCAACGCCCTCCAGTGGCGCCCTGCCACGGCCGCTCCTGCTAACGGCACGGCTGCCGGTCCGCTGGGGCGCAGGGTTGCCCGTCCGCCCGCCGGGGCACCGCTGCTGTACTGGCCCTGCACCTCGGGAGCTGCCCCTATCGTGCCCCGAGCCTAACGCCTCCTCCTCACCCACCGTGGCCTTGCGTTCGGCCTCCTGCTGTGCGGCTTTGTAGCTCTGAAACCACTCTTCCAAGTTGCGGGCCGGTGACGGCGACCTGACTGCCTCCGACCCATGGGTCTCTCGACCGCGGCCCGCGCCCCCGAACAGCGACGCTCCGGAACCGCCGCTGGACTCGCTCAGAAGCGTACGACAAGACGGCGCCGCCGCCGTACCGTCCAGGATGGAGGACGAGTGCCTACGGAGTACGGAGTAGGGGCTTCCGCTCGCGGCGGGCGCAGGGCCGTCTGTGGTGGCAGCTGGCCCATTGAGTCGCTGGGGATTGGGGCTGCAGGAGCGGCCGCTGGGTGGAGGGTTGCAGCCGAAAGCGGACGGTAGGGCGGGCGGGCTCGAGACAAGGCGGCTGGGCGAGGGCGGCCTGCCAAGGAGAGTTGCGCGGGGGCAGCGAGTAAGGATTGGCGTGGTGACAAGAGGGACAACTGCTAGGTACCTGACCAGAGCAAGAAGGTTCACGTTGACTGGCACTGCTCCGCCCTCGCTAACCGTGTGTGTCAGTCCCCCACCGTTCTCACCTGGGAGGTCGTCCCCGCGCGCATCGCTTTTCCGCCTCCTTCCTGCTGCCGCTCCCGGCTAACCGCCCTGAGACGTCCGCCTCCGCCTCCGCACCCGCCTCCCCACCCTCCACCGCTGCCTGCCCGGCGGCCCCTATAACGCTAGCGCTGCTCCCACACGCCGCCGCCGCGGAGCCCGGCCGTACTCTCGACGCGCTGCAGCTGCGACGTGACCCATGGGTCACAGAGCGCGCACTCAGCACAGGCCTCGCCGGCAGGTGCCCGGACAGCTGGTGCGAGTGCGAGTGTGACTGCGACTGTGGGTGCGCGTGTGGGTTAGCTGCTAGAGGGCTGGAGCCGGAGGAGTGGGGCGGCAGGCCCAGGGCAGGGGAGGGGCGGGCCAGGATGGCCATGTGCTGTTGCTGGCTGTGCAGGAGGGCGATGTCCCGGCGGCGGGCGCACCAGGGGCACTGGCAGCGCTGCTGCGGGAAGAGGTCGGCCACCACCTGCGGGTGTGCACCTCGGATTGTCTTAGCACATATGCCCACATACCGCACAAAGGTGTATCGCACACAGAGGGTAGGGGCAAGTTCAAAGGCACTAGATGCGCTGCAGGACTCGTACCTGCAGTATCTGGCAGTGACGCTGCCGCGTGTTGTTGTCAGCCGACGGGAAGATCAGCTGGTACCGCCCACACTCGTGGAAGCGCGAGGCCTGCCCTGCGGCCAGCCCCGTCCCCGCCTCCGCGCCAGCATCGCCTGCCCAGCCTCCCCATGCTCCGTTCGCAGCGGCATCCCATCCACCGCCGCTTCCGCCACCGCTGCTGCCGTTGCACCCGCTGCTGCTCCCGCCGAGGTGTGCGCTCGGCGCGGTCCCCACGGCCCGTGTCCCATGGGAGTACAAGGCTGTTTCGGTGTGGGAGGTGGTGGTGCTTATGGTGCTACTGCTGCCGCTCGCGCCCCAAACGTGACCCCCGCCCGCGGCAAGAAGGGCGGCGGAGCTGGCCGCGAGCTCCTCCATGGCCGCTGCAGCGGCCTGGGCGGCAGAGAAAGCGGGCATGCAAGGGTGTAGTTCCACCTCGTCAAGTTCTAACTGCGTTAGCAGTTCATAGCGAATACAAGGCAAAGGTGCGACCTATGATCCAGTCCTTCAAACAAGAAGCCGCCCCACACACCTGCAGCCGCCCCACACACCTGCAGCCGCCCACACACCTGCAGCCGCCCCACACACCTGCAGCCGCCCCACACACCTGCAGCCTGCTGCTACGCGGCATGGCACTCAGCGCCCTCCTCGCGCCCCCCCTGCCACCGGAACCACCACCTGTACCCGTAGCTCCCAATGCAGGGCTGCCGGACACACCGTGCGGAGGCGAATGCAGCCCCCGCCCATCCCCATCCCCCATGCAACCCTTGATGCGTAGTCCGTTGTCCGTCAAAATCCGGGACATCCACCCGCTCATCCGTACTCTCAGCTCTGCCCTGCTCACCTGCAGTCTACTGTTCCGCGGCGTGGCGCTGAGGGCCCGCCGCGCGCCCCCGCCACCACCGGGACCGCCAATCGCTGCGGCAGTCCCCGCTGCAGGGCTGCCGGTGCCGTGCGGAGACGAGTACAGCCGTGCGCTCTGGGCACGTGCCTCGGCCTTGTGGGAAGCACACGGGGGCGGGGATGCAGACACGAAACCAGGATGAACCGTAAGCGATGGTTTCTCGCTATGCGGAACTCGCAGATAAGACTGGTACTTGACAGCCAGGCAGGCCAAGGGCTTGCTGTGGCTGAGCGGGGGCGCAGCCTGGTAAGGCCGTTGACTAAGGGTTTCAGGAGGAAGCGGGAAAGGGTCGTCGTACCTCGGCGAAGGCCTTGCGCGCCTCCGGACTCTGCGCCAGCATGTCCATGGTGCGGGACAGCAGGGCTCCTTTGATGGCCCGGTCCAGCCTGGTGGAGGGAGGAGATAAGGGAGGAGAGGGGATGTCAGAGCTATGCTCATCATCATGGATTGCGGTTGCAAGTGTCCATGGTGCGAGACAGCAGGGCTCCCTTGACAGCTCGGTCCAGCCTGGTGGAGAAGGGTAATAGGAGAAGCTGAGCTCATGCCACGAAACTGAAACTGAAACTGAAACTGAAAAAGGGTACTGAAGGCTAGCAAAATCCATTGCGGTCGATGGGGGCGACCAACCCTGTAATTGGACGCAGCTGTACGGCATGGCTTGAGAAGATGTACGGCCACAGCGGTACGGCATAGTCGCATGGATGCGGTCGGCTCACCGAGAGTCGCTGGCAAAGGAGGGCGAGTGGTTGACCTCCAGGAGCCACGGTTTGAGGTCCTGGTCAAACATGATGTCGAACCCCAGGAGCTCAAAGCACAGCGAGGGCGGGCAGCAGCACGGCGCGGCAGGGTTCGCCGTGCCGGGCGGCACGTGGTCGTACGACAGTGTCGTACACGTGGCGGGCGTGGGCGAGCTGGGCGAGCAGGAGGATGACGAGCAGGAGGCGAAGGAGTGCGCGGCGGAGAGGGAGGTGTGGTAGGTGTGGGCTAGGAGGGGCTGGACAGCGAGGAGGGTCTTGGTGATGACGTCGGCTGTGGGTCGGAGACGGGGCAGGGGAGGGGGAGGAAGGAAGATTGGGAAATGTTGAGTGGGGACTGGAGGGCATGCCACATTACCAGCTGGCAGCCGGGCTGTCGCAGCCACGTGCGTAAAAGCGCCATACGCACGGCCCATTACCTCCTTGTACACAAGCTGCGCTGCGCCATCCAAGGCGGGGCGGACTAATACTACCGGGCCATCTTTGGTAATCACCAGTTGCGCCTCCGCCACCGCCACCGCCACAGCAGCAGCCAGTTGCGCCTCCGCCACCGCCACCGCCACAGCAGCAGCCTTACCCCGACACTCCTTCCTCCTTTGATGGGGACACACACCCCATTGCCCTGAAAACGCACCAATGGCGGCCATGAGGCCCTCTTTGGTAGCTCCCGGGTGCGCCTCCGCCACCGCCTGCAGCACTGCGCCCAGCGGCCGCTTGCTGCCCCCGCCGTGCGGCGCCGCGTCGCTGCTCACAAAGGCGGCGCTGCCCTTGTTGACGGCGTAGTTGGTGAGGTGCATGGTGGGCTGCTGCAGGTTGTCGGGGGTGGGCGGGGCGTACGGCAGCGTGGCGAGGCGGGCGAGGCCCTCGTCGTACAGGTGGATGCGGAGGGGGTCCACCGACTGAACCAGGGCGTACACGCGCAAGTCTGTGGGCAAACAGGAAGAAAGGAATCTGCCACGTATAACAACTGTTCATTACCGTTCAATTTCCGCGAAGGCCTGCGGGACCATAAGGACAGGGGGGACCGTCACGTTCAGATTTGGGGCCGCTCATTCACATGGTGCCCTAACCCAAACGACTCTACAGGTCCAAGCACGCACGGCGCTCACCGAACTTGTAACCGTCCAGCAGCAGCGGCCGCGCCACGTAGGCCTGCGCCACGCAGCTGTGCAGCTCGGCCACAGCGGACAGCTGGGCGGGGAACTGCACCAGGGAGATGCCGCGGCCCTGGGGGTACAGAGAGGGTGGCAGCGACATGTGCATGCGTAAGATAGGTGTCGGCTGTGTGGCATAACTGGGCGGAGAACTGCACCAGGATAATACCGCAGACGTGGGGCACAACAGCGGTGGCAGCAAAAAATATGTGCGTGAGATAGGTGTCGGCTGTGTGGTATAACTGGACGGAGAACTGCATCAGGATAATACTGCAGCAGTGGGGGTGGCGGCAGGCACGCGCTTATGCGATTCCGCCTGTAAAAAAAGGTAACTGCCCGGGGTACTGCACCGGGGAAATGCTGCGGCCCTGGGCCACGAAGAGAGGAAGGGCACCGCGATGCTGAGGGTCAACGAAGGGTTGCTGCTCGGCGTATCACACTAGGCCGGCGGCGTGCGGTGCCAACGCCGAACACCACCGACTATCTCCTTGCAAGAGGCCGATGCGTGCATCGTAATGGCGATGGTGGTGAGTCACCTGCTGCAGTTGTTGCCTACCTGGGTCCCTGCACTGGGCTTGATGATGTAGGTGGTGATGGGGCCCCCGCCGGAATCAGCCTGGCAGGACAATGGCATTGGGCAGGGGCGAGAGCGCGAGACACTGTTTTGGACGCATAGTTCTTTGCCATACCGGTGATCGCAACCCGATTGTAGCTCGTCCAGCTGTCTGGTCAACAGCGGTACTTCCGCCACGACACAACGACGAAACGGAACGTATCAACTGCCCCAACCCACCCAACATTCACATCCTTCACCTTCCACCCCGGGGCCCCCATGCGCGTCACAGTACCAACCCGTGTCGTCCTCACCCGTGCCTTGTTCTTCTTCAGCGCGGCCACCAGCTCGTCCAGCTGGTCGGGCAGCAGCATGGCGGGCGGGTAGAAGCCGTACTGCGCCGGCAGGCGGGCGGCCAGGCGGGCCATGTGGCGCGAGAGGGAGGCCTTGCGGCAGATCTCCAGCATGCCGGGGAAGTGGTTGAGGCGCTGGAAGGGCAGCAGCCGCTGCACGCGGTCTGAGGACACCTGCGGGGCGACGGGTGATTACGATACTAGATCACTTGAGAAGCAGGTAGGTGGAGAAGCCAGATGCCGGGGGAGTGGGGCCAAGTTGGGAGCATGCGGTCTGAGGACACCTGCGGCGGGGCGAAGGGGCGTCAAGGGCGGGGTACAGGGTCCATCGGGCGGAATAGGGGGAGATTGCAGCTGTTTGCGGGTTGCAATGGGCGAGAGGCAGGGGCCATGGTGCGAGCCCAGCGACAGATAGTATTTGGCTGTTGCGGTGCGTCGTAGTGTAGGTCTAGGTAGTGGTAATGGTTTGCCCCTGATGAGTGTGATGACCCTCCTGAAACCTGAAGCTGATGACTAGCCGGGCTCTGGTTCTGGTAGACATTGCATGTGGACAGAATTGATGCTGTACTGGTATTGATCAGCTCGCGCATGCCCGTCACTGCGGTAACTGGCCATGCGCAGTGCGCCCGAAGTTGTGTGTGTGTCTGTCCCATTTTGCGGCAGCCTGCTGGCAATGTGTAATGTGCCGGTACAGGCCCGTGCAGGCCGCTCACCGAGAGGTCGCTCCAGAAGAGGTCCCATGTCTCCCCCTGCATCCACGTGGCAACGAGCATCAACGTGAGAACCCAAGCTCGGCTCTTTGGAAGTTCCTACTGCACCTGTGACTAATAGCACTGCCGGGAGAGCTCGAGGCACACGTTCAGCCCCCGCCGCCAATGGCCATATGTTGCCAGCATGGCATATTGCTTCACCAGGCACACACTTCGAGTTGTCTGTCCACTTACCAGTAACCACTTGCAGGATAGCGCCCTCCCTCGATGCTGGCCGACACGTGTGCGGCACCCCACAGGGTGTGTGTCTAGACAGGCGCGTCCCCCGTGTGGCGGTACCCTCAAAGCTGCCATGCGCGGATATGCCCCTCATTTTCGTTGCGATATCCTGAAAGCTGCCATGCTCGTCTTGGCCCCTGTGCACTGGCTCTGGCGACCGCTGCGGACCACACGCACAGCAGCCCAACGCCTGTACCGGTACTCCAAACCCCACGAACCTTCACGCACTACCTTACACGGGCTGCACGGTGAGCCCCATCACACCCACTTGTGAGGTACCGGTACCACACATCGTACACCTTCCGACTGCCCAGTTATCAGTCCCACTCCCGCAACGCATGACCAGCTACCGTATCGGCGTACCTCTTCCTGCGCCACCACATAGCCCGTCCGCTCTGCTGCCTCCCGCACCAACGGGTACTTGCACGCCGACAGATTGACCACCAGGCGGTCAAACCGGTCAACGCGCTCCGAGGGTCGGTCAAGCAGCCGGTCAACGCGGCTGCGGTCCCCGGGGCGGAGCCCGCCGCTGCCCACGGGGCCAGCAGCTGCCGGCCCTGACACCGCGGCTGCGTCCCTACAGTACCACATGCAAGTGGGAGGTGTGTTATAGACGTCATGCTGGTGGATGAGCTGCATGATCTACTACCATAAACTCTATAGTGCCTGTAGGCATTCCTTTGGGGCTCGGGCGGGTCAGTGGTTGCATGGTTGGTGGGGGTGGGCAGGTTGTGGACGGGTGTGGCAGGTTGTGGGCAGCTGCGGTTGCGACAGGTGCCGTTGCCGTCAACCTGACGACACACTACGTATCTTCATTCAAGTTCTAGTGAAAGCGGCAGGCCCTGGTGCTTGCGTGGTATGCCTCCTTGGCAAGAGGCGAAGAGCATACTTCGAGGATGTCGCCATCCATTTCCCCCCAGGAGTACCACTGGACGCGGAACACCCACCTAAGCTTCCTATTCATCGATGCCGATATACTGACGGCTTAGGAAAGCGCCACCGCGTGCGGGGACCTGCCCGTTCCCGCCGTAGATGGAAGGGCTGTGTCCCCTGAAAGGACTGAGCAGATGCTACCTATCCAAACCATCCTAGGATATGCAGCCGTATGCATCCAGGGGCATAGAGCACTGTCGTTAAACAACGGCCTAACTTGTCGCCAAGCCTGCCTTTCCGCAGAGTACCATATGGAAACTGTGTTTATAACATCGATGTCCGGAATAGTTCTCACAGAGGACAGGGATGCCAGTAAGCGAGCGTGTCTGAATAAGCAGTTGGGTCAGCAGCAAGAGGGTCTGCAGTTAAACTAGCTACGTATGGTACGTATACTGATCAGTTGTGGTACATTACACCTATGCCCAGCCCTGGGGATAGTGCAGCGCCCAGTACGGGCACATTGAATGAGGGGCTCAGGGCGAGGGGAACGCCACGGGAGTTCAGACGCCCCCTATGCATGTGACAACTCAGTCTCCATGAACAAGGACCACTGATAATAAACTTTGTACCTTGCAAGCTCTACAAGTCGCTTGCTATCATATCCTACAACTTGCTCACGCATAGGCGTCGACAAGTATGTACCAGCAATGAGCCTCTGTACTGGGCAAGCAGCATGCAGTTTGCCCACTATCACTACACAGAAGGTCGGCCGCCTCGGCCGACCACGACCGAATGGCGCGGTCGGCCTTGCGTGCGAGGCCAGCACAAGGAGGAGCGGTGTTTCTGCATCTATCCTCAGTAACTATGCGCCCTTAGGGAGCTGCTCGGGGGCTGAAAGGGGGAGGTGCACGCTTCTGCGGGCAGCCTGCGTCGCGGCAAGCACAGCCAACCAGACAGTGCGGGAGCTGCCCCCAAAGTCCCGACCAGATTCAGGTGCTTCACGTCCATCTCCGTCACTAGCAGACGCCCAGGATGCTGCTTTGCAGCTTTTGCAACGTCGCAGAAGCGGGGTCAATCCCCGACCGAGCGGCGGGGACTTCAATAAAGCGCTGCTGGGTAAGCCGTGGGCACCCATGTGCGTACAAGCATATTACAGCACATATCTAAACGTTTGGTATTATCAGGCACGTTACTCTGTCTAGTGTTGTGGGCGCGCAGCATGAGTGGTGATGCCGCCGTTCGGTTCTCCCGCAAACCTCCGTCGCGGACAGCGTCCACGCTTGGGTGCTTAGGCGTAGATCTCTCACGTTTTGGCATTAAACAGCGAAGTTACCGAGCATGCTGCAGCACACGGGGCCGCGTGGCTCCCTCGCGGACCACGGGTTGGACCTCCCTTGCGTTACCGTCCGTTGTGGCTCGTCCCTGCAACGCCATTCCCACCCTCATGGCATCCCGAATCACCATAACGACTATGCATGTACATGCCAGGCTATGACTACGTACAGCATACCCGTACAGCATACCTTCCTGGCGTTGGCGCCTTCTGCTGTCGGGGGCCTGCTCCGCACGTGTCCCCAACAAGTACAACCCGTCCCTTTGCCCTTCCCTTGTTACTCGTCCTCACCAAGAATGCCCCACCGTGGGCCCCAGCTCCTGCCACACTTCGTCATGCTCATAATTAGCACCATACCGCATCAACCCTGGCTGCTGCTTGCCCAAACACGCAGCACGCTTTACCTAACGCTACGCGCCCCGTGCAATCCCCATCCCGAACAGACCTGGTGTCCGCTGGCGCGCGGTGGGCCCAGGTGTCCCAGTTCTACCGTGACATGCGGGAGGCGGGGGTGAAGCCGGAGGCAGCCACCCTAAAGGCCATCATCCCAGCGGCCGTGCAGGTAAGCACGGGTGGGCCTGGGTGGGCCTGTGAGCAGGGGAGGTTCCAGCAGCAGCTGCCGGCACAAGCACTGAGAGGGCTGGCTACAGCATGGTACAACGAAGCTGCGCAGGATCGTCGCGGCCAACCTCTTACCCCCTTGCACTCTTTCCGCGCTGCACGCATGCCCCCAGGCCCACCAGGCGGCAGACGCGGTGGAGCAGACCTGACTGGCAGCCTGCTAACATCCACTGACAACTTGGCACCTCCTCCCCTGCTACTTGCTCCCCCAGGCCCACCAGGCGGCAGACGCGGTGGAGCTGATGGGCGTGCTGCGCTCCGAGCACGGCCCCCCGGGCGTGGGCTTCGCGTGCGGGGTGATCTCGTCGCTGCTGCGGCAGGGCCGGCACCGCGGCACGCCCTGCCGCGAGGCGGCCTACACGCTGTGGAGGCAGCTGGTGGAGGGGCGGGAGAAGCACCAGAAGCTGGACGCCGTGGCGTACCGCATAGGTGGGTGGCAACGCGGGTCCACTGACGTGCTTTCGTGTGAGGGTACTGGGTGGGGGTGCTCTTAGGCGGAGGGGCGGGAGAAGCATTAAGAGCTAACCGCGGTGGCATACCGCATAGGTGCGTGCACAGCGGCACAACAGGGCCAGGAAAACGGTGCTGGGTCCTCATGGGTGGCAGGGGCCTGGAATGGGCAACGGAAGCTTGACGCGGTGGCGTACGGCGTAGGTGGGGCAACGTACTGGTATTAAAAGGGCCGTGTGTGGCCACTTTCAGGGGAGGTGAGGCCGGGATCATGCGGCATAGGTGGGTTGTGCGGTTTGCTGCTGCTGGCGATGGTGGTGCTGGTCGGGCTTGGGGAAGGTGTAGGAGGGTAGGGGAGCACTGGGAGGAAAGGGGCAGGGCTGAGCAGGTGGGTGGACAGGGGGTGAAATTAACATGGGCCAGGGGAAGCAGCAGGCGCTGGTTGCGTTCTGCGTAGATGGGTGCAAAAGGGCCGGACTGGCATGCTGCCAGATTTACGGTAAGGGGAGGGTGGACGTGGAAGAAAAAGGAACAAGTGCAGGAGTTCCGTGGACGCCGCAGCATACGGGATACGGGCGTAGGCAAGGGAGCTCATGACCGTCAAGGGGCCCAGTGTCGGGAGGAGAACCACAGGCTGGAACGGTGGGCACGGGCGTGCGGTGCTGCCTCTCCTCCAAGCGGCGGGGTGGTTGTGATGGTGATGGTGGTTGTGGCGACAGGGGTTGGAGAAAGGGAGGGGACGCTGGGGGAGTTGAGGGGTGGAAGGTGCTGCCAATGCTGATGCTGCTGGGCACAGACCGTGGCTGTGGGGCCACAAAATTAGAAAATCTACTTACACAACCTACCCTCCCTTTTTTGCAGGCATGAATGTGTGTGTGGACACGGGCCGGCTGGATGAGGCGCAGCGCATCCTGGACGTCATGCGGGCGGCGGGGCTGTCCCCCGGGTGGGCCAGCTACCACATCCTCATGAAGTACCACGCGCGGAGGGGGGACATGGACGCGGCGCGGAGGCTGTTCGTGCAGCTGAGGTCCTACCTGGGCGGCAGGGTGCCAGGTGGGTTACCCAGGCAGCAGGACCTTGAAAGGCAGACCTTGTGCCCCGGGCTGGGCAGCTGAGGTCGCACCTGGGCGGCCGGGTACCTGTTCCGGGGTTGGAGGAGGACTGCGGGCGTCAGGGGTAGGGGCGGTGGCAGGAGTTGCGTGGGCAGCGGGGAACGGAACGGGGATGGTCAAGTGCGGATGGTGAGGGGTTATCACGCGCCGTAAACGGTGGCGTGCTGCCGCGCCCTCTTACGGCGTGGGGACGGGTGGAGGGACGGGGTTGGTGGTGACACGGCTGCTCGGCTTGCGGACACTGGGTAGCGTGCATGTCAGATCCAAGTGGGACACAGTCGGGCCCCAGTAATGCTGATGCCACGCCATACACTATTGGAGTCCGATACGCATGGCACGCGACGTTGGGGCCAATGACGGAGGCACACGCTGGCCTCCCAAACTGTCAGCCCTGTTGTGGTCAGTTGTGGCTACTGTATCTCGACAACTTACCTTCCTGTGCCGTGCGTTCCCTGCAGAGATCTCGGCGTACAACACGCTCTTGGCGGGGTTCGTACGGCTGGGGGAGCTCACAATGGCACGTGCCGTACTGGACAAGGCGAAGCGGGAGGGGGCGGGGCCCGATGCATACACCTACTCCACCTTCGCGGCCGGGTTGGCAGCTGCCGGGCGGTTGGACGAGGCGGAGGAGCTGCTGACAGAGGCGGAAGCCGCGGGCGTGGCCCTCAACGTGTACGTGTACTGCGCCGTACTGAACGGCATCGTACGGCAGGGCGACGTACCGCGCGCCGAGCAGCTGCTGGCACGCGCCCGCGCGGCTGGCGTCCGGCCGACGGTCGCGATGTACAACATCCTGATCCGAGGGTGTGCGTTTGGCGGGCGCGGTGCGGCGGCGGCGGCGGACGCGGGGGCGGCGGTTGAGTCGCTGATGGCGGAGATGCGGGCGGCCGGGTTGCGGCCGAATGCCGTGACTTACGGCACGCTCGTACAGGCTGCCGTACGCGACGGGAATATCGACGCGGCGCTGGGGGTGCTGTCGGCGATGCGGGTGGACGGGGTCTCCCCTGACGGGGCGGTGTTCACCAGCCTCATGAAGCTGTTCAGGACGCAGGGCTACCACGCGCAGGTGAGGGGCAGATTGTGTAACTGTGGAGATGATAAACCGATCAGGTTAGTAGCAAATGAATGCCAGCGCCGGACTGGGCGCCTTTGTTGATTGCTTCGGCTGGGTACCACTTAGCGTTCAAGACGCAATATTACCACGGGCACGTGGATTGGGAATGAGTTGCTAAAACGTCAGCCCAGTGGACATTTCCATGACAGGTTCTGCATCGGCAGCCTGCTTCCGGGCGTGCCATGTGCCCATCAGCCCAGCCCAATGGCTGCTTTCAGACCCGTACCTAAACCCTTCACCAACCTTGCTGACTATCCTGCAGGCCCTGGAGTTCTTCCAGCAGCTGGCCGCCAGCCGCACCGCCACCCTGGACGTGACGGCGCTCAATTGCCTGGCGGCAGTGCACGCGGCGGCGGGGCAGACAGAGGAGGCGGAGCAGGCGGTGGCGCGCGCGGGGCAGCTGGCCGCGATGCAGGGCATGCCGCCGCCCCCGGAGGCCACTTACGCGCTGGTGCAGGTGAGCAGCAGGCCTGGGTTGCCCGGAGTGCGGGTAGGGGCAGGGGCTGGGGCTGACGGTGGGGCCGCCAGGGCTGAGCTCAGTGGTGGAGACCGGCCCCGGAGGCCACCTACGCGCTGCTGCAAGTGGGTACCTAAGAGACACATGGGGTAAGGGACAAGGAACAAGGGACGAGGACGGGCCTGTAGGGGCAGGGCAGTTCACCTGCATGCCACCTACGCGCTGGTGCAGGTGAGCAGCGAGCTGGTCTGGGTGGCTCGGAGCGCGGGTACGGGTAGGGGCTGGGGCTGCCAGGGCTCAGCTCAGGGATGGATGCCGCCCCCTGAGGCCACCTACGCGCTGGTGCAGGTGAGCAGGGCTACGGCGCACGGGGTGAGGGTAGGGGCAGGGGCTGGGACTTACGGTGGGGCCGCCAGGGCTGAGCTGGGGGGCTGGTGCCGCCCCCTGAGGCCATGTATGCGCTGGTGCAGGTGAGCAGGGCTACGACGCACGGGGTGAGGGTAGGGGCAGGGGCTGGGGCTGGGGCTGGGGCTGGGGCTGGGGCTGGGGCTGGGGCTGGGGCTG
>VFQN01002779.1_pt1 | contig 26229 bp, 30 predicted proteins | sample 3512371 | NCBI WGS metagenome assembly VFQN01 (sample SAMN10412370, study PRJNA504923) | tailings metagenome | isolation source: Replicate 2 from Balatoc abandoned mine | place: Philippines: Itogon, Benguet | collected 2017-08-28 | reverse complement strand
TGCCGCCCGCGATCGGATTGCCGTCGGGACCGCGCGCCGCGCCGCGCCCGTCGACCGTCGCGCGGCCACTGTTGAGGTCGATCACCAGCCGCCCGCCGCGCAGATTGTTGCCGCGCTGGCGCAGCTCGACATTGCCGACCATCGTGATCAGCCGCCGGTCGAGATCGTAGATCGCGACATTCCCCGACGCGCGCTCGTCGCCCTTGGTCACCACCACCCCGCCGGTGGCGTCGATGCGGTTGACGTCGGTACCGCCACTACGGGTGTAAGCCGCCGTCAGCCGGGCTGCCGTCAGCGTCAATCCCGCCTGATCCACCCGCACGTTGCCCGAAAAAATGGCGCGATCGGCGCGATCCTGGACCTCGAAGCGATCGGCTCCGAATGTCACCGGCGCGTTGCTGTTGTGATTGGCAAGCGCCTGCGCCTGCGCGACATCCCCGCCGCTGCCCGTCGACAACAGCGCCAGGCTGGTGAGCGAAAAGCCTGCCCCGGCCAAGGCCACGCTTTTCATCAACGATAGCCGGTTCATTTGATCACTCCCTGATTGATCCGCAGCCGCGCATTGCCTTCCAGCCGCACGATCCGCTGGTCGAGGTCAGCCGAAAGGCGGTTGGCGGAAAACGTGCCGATGTTCAACGCCCCTTGGACTCCGCCCTGTCCGGTCAAGGTTCGCGTCTTGAGGTCGATCGACACATTGCTGGCATCGATGCGGTAGCCACCCGCGCCCTTGACCTGCACCATGCCCGGCACCGCGACCTTTTCGGTTTCCATATTATAGGCGCTGTCGCGCGCGACGATCGTCGCCGGACCGTCGTCGAGCCGGATCGCCCCCGACAGGTCGGTCATCCGCACCACCGGTTCGGCCGAACTTTTCTGCACCGCGCTGCCCGCGAGCAGGGCAAAGGGCTGGCCCTTGGCATCCTGGCCGCGATATTCGGCGCGTGTCACCTTCATCCGCTCGCTCGCCATGTCGACCTTGTCCTTGGCGAGCAGGAAGCTGATCTCTGCACGCTGGGTAAAGGGCGAAAAGACCAGCACCGCCGCGACGACGCCGATCACCAGCGGCAATCCGTAACGCAGGATGCGCACCACGCGGTCGTGGCTCGACCCGCTGCGCGCCCACATCTGGCGCATCGTGCGGTCAAGGTCGGCGCGTTCGGACATCGAATCGGTTTCCGTCAGCTATGCGCGAAAATGTCGGTTTCGGGCCAGCCGGCAAGGTCGAGCGCCGCGCGCGTCGGCAGGAAATCGAAACAGGCCTGCGCCAGTTCGGTGCGCCCTTCGCGCGCCAGCCGCATATCCAGAACCTCTTTCATCGCGTGCAGGAACCGCACGTCGCTCGCGGCATAATCGCGCTGCGCGTCGCTGAGTTCGGCGGCGCCCCAGTCGCTCGACTGCTGCTGTTTCGACACTTCCTGACCCAGAAGTTCGCGCACCAGTTCCTTCAGCCCGTGGCGGTCGGTGTAGGTGCGGACCAGCTTCGATGCGATCTTGGTGCAATAAATGGGCGCGGTAACGACGCCGAGCGCCTGTTGCAGCGCCGCAATGTCGAAACGCGCAAAATGGAACAGTTTCAACCGGTTGGGATCGGTCAATATCGCCTTCAGCACCGGCGCGTCATAACGGCTGCCGGGCGCGAAGCGCACCAGATGCTCGTCGCCCGATCCGTCGCTGATCTGGACCAGGCACAGCCGGTCGCGCAGCGGGTTCAGCCCCATGGTTTCGGTGTCGATCGCAACGGCGCCCGGACCCAATGCGCCGGCGGGCAAATCTTCTTCGTGGAAATATACGCTCATTCGCCCGCCTTAGGCCAAGCCGCCTTGCCGCTCAATGACTGGTTTTCCCGGCGCTGGCCGATCCGCCGCCAGCCCGCGGCAAAGCGCGGTTCGTCCGGCATCGGCGGCTTGAATTTTCCGTTCGCAGATGCAGAATGTTTAAGCTATATATTGCGTCGTTAGCGGCATGGGGCGAGTCTGTGCCCGTGGTGAAGTGCGTCCCCGTCCGACGCAAGGCGCCGATCATATGGGGTATGGACGAACCGAAAGCGACTATTAGACAATGAGTTTCAACAAGGATCGCCGCGGCCAGCGGGGGCGCGGCAAGCGCGATGATTTCGGCAATTTCGACAGCTTCGAACCTGCACCTTATGGCGGCGACAGCTACGGCGGCGGTAACCGCGGTGGCGGTTATGGCGACCGCGGCGGCTTCGGCGGCGGCGATCGCGGCGGTTTTGGCGGTGGCGACCGCGGCGGCTTCGGCGGCGGCGATCGTGGCGGCTTCGGCGGCGGACGTGGCGGCGGCATGCCGGCGCAGGTCGTTGGCGAAGGCCAGGGTACGGTCAAATTTTTCAACGCTTCCAAAGGTTTTGGTTTCGTTGCCCGTGACGATGGCGGCGAAGACGTGTTCGTGCACATCAGCGCGGTCGAACAGGCCGGGCTGCAAGGTCTGGCCTCGGGCCAGCCGCTCGGCTTCACGTTGGTCGAACGCAACGGCAAGGTGTCGGCCATCGATCTGAAGATCGAAGGCGAACCGATGCCGGTCGAAGAATTCGCGCCGCGCCAGCGTGACGATCGCGGCGCGCCGGGTGGCGCCCGCGGACGTCGCCAGCTGACCGGTGAACGCACCTCGGGCACGGTCAAATTCTTCAACACGACGAAAGGCTTCGGCTTTATCGCGCGCGACGACGGACAGGCCGACGCCTTTGTCCACATCAGCGCCGTGCAGCGCGCCGGCATGGCGGGCCTCGACGAAGGCGACCGCGTCGCTTTCGACATCGAAGTCGACGATCGCGGCAAGTTCGCCGCGGTGAACATCCAGCCGCATCAGGACTGATCGGCCGATAACCGGATATGAAAAGGGCGGCTTGCGGGCCGCCCTTTTTTGTTTGGGGCCGCCTTTGTCGGCACGCGACCGATAGCGACCATCGATCCTCCCTGTCGCGCAGCGATGGGGAGGTGGCAGCGCGAAGCGCTGACGGAGGGGCTTTGGCACGACCGTCGCGGCCCCTCCACCATTCGCTTCGCGAACGGTCCCCCTCCCCATGGCTTCACCACAGGGAGGATCTATAGCATCGTCACCCCCAAAATCGCCGGGCCTCAATAGCCCAGCGTCGCCTCCAGGAACCAGATCCGCTGCTGCGTCTCGTCGGCCCAAGTGTCGACCAGCCCGCTCGTCGCGATGTCGCCGTCCGCCTCCGCCGCGGCCTTCACCTCTTTGAGCTGGTCCAACAAAAGCCTGTTATCGTCGGCCAGCGCCCGGATCATCGCCTCGGCATCGGTGCCCGCGGCATCGTCGTCGCGGATCGAGCTGCGGCGACCGATATCGCCGATCGACTGGAGCGTCCGCGCGCCATTCTTGCGCACCCGTTCGGCGATCAGGTCGGTGGTCGCGAAAATCTGTGCCGCCTGTTCGTCGAACAGCAGGTGCAATTCGCGAAAGCGCGGCCCCTGAACATGCCAATGATAGTTTTTGGTCTTGATATAGAGCGCAAAACTGTCGGCGAGCAGCGCGTTGAGCGCATCGGCGACGGCGGGCTGGTTTGGATGGGACATGGGAAATATCCTTTCTCTTTCACCACAATATAGCGCGCCGCGATGCGCTTTACCCATGAAAGCTGTCGGTCGCTGTCATCGATAAAAGCGATAAGGATGCAAAGTTCTACAGCCCTAACCGATCAGCCCGAACGCCCCCATTGCGGTAACGACGCCCCATATCGCCAGGATCGCTGCGCTGGCCCAGCGCACCCCATGCGCCGCGCGCCGATCGGCCAGCGCCGGACCAAAGGCCAGAAAGGGCAGCATCGCCAGCGTCCAGCCGACCAGCGCGCCCGCCGCCGCCCATTGCCCCGCGCCACTGGTGGCCGCCAGCGCGCCGATCAGGAAATGGCTGCGGTCGCCGAACTGCGCAATCAGCAGCCGCCCCGCCAACATCGTCGGGGTCGCGGTCAAAGCCTTGTCATCGAACGGCATGCCTCGCCCGCGCCACAGCAGCGCCGCGGCGGCCGATAGCATCGCGAACGCCACGAGCAGCGCCGCCACGCCCTGTCCGATCATCCGGTTGGCGACCGCCCCCGCCGTCGCGGCGACCATGGCGTTGAGCAGGAAGGCACCAAAAGCGACCGCGACGACGATGCGCCGGTCCGGCCGCGCGCTCAGCAGCCGCGACAATATAATCCCGCTGCGCCCATCGGCATTGGCGAGCAGCACCGCCACCAGCGCAAGCATGATTGCATCCATGAAAACCCGTCTGAATTGTCAGGCAAGAACCGTCAATGACCGAGGCGCATGGCGACCGACGCCAGCCATGCCTCATGCATGGCGGCGGGCAACGGCCCACGCGGCACGGTCGCGGCGTCGCTCATCGCGTCGAGATAGGTCAGGATGGCAGCGCGATAGCCACCCCCCGCCACCGCCGATTCCAGCCGACTGGCCAGCGTTTCGACCGCGGCAAAGCCGTTGTCGCGCGCCAGGCAGCGGATATCGTCGATGCCCTGGACGATCTGCGCCAGCGCGCAGTGCGGCAGCGCTTCGGCCAGCGCGCCGATCTGGCCGGTGATCCGGTCCTGAATGTCGAGATATGGGTCGGCTTGGGTACGCATCACTCACCCCCCTTTTCGGACAATGAATGTCCTGACCGGACGATGCGCTTATTTGGTTAACAGCGGGTTAGGAGCGATGTCAGCGGTGCCCCGCGGCCGAACCCTGCCCCTGTTTGTTGCGGTACATGTCGCGGTCGGCGGCGGCCAATATGTCCGATTCGGTCATCCCCGACTGGAGCATCGCGATCCCGAAACAGGCCGACAGCGCGATTTCGTGCCCGTCATACGCCGCGGGTGCCGCCGTCAGCACATCCCCCAGCCGTGCGATCTGGGCGCGCGCGCCTTCTTCGCTCGACTGGTCGAGGATCAGCCCGAATTCGTCACCGCCAATGCGCGCCGCAACGTCGGTGGCGCGGATCGATTCGGCGAGCCGCTTGGCAATTTCCATCAGCGCGAAGTCGCCCGCGGCATGCCCAAAGCTGTCGTTGATATATTTCAGCTGGTTGACGTCGACAAAGACCACCGCGGCGCGCTCGGCATGGCGCTCGAAACGCGCGATACGGTGATGGATCGCGGTCAGGAAATAGCGGCGGTTGAACAGGGGGGTCAGCGTGTCGCGTTCCGACACCCGCTCCAGTTCGGCCACGGCGATCTTCAGCACCCGGTTTTCGCGGCGCAGCGCATCGCGTTCCCGGCGGATCTCCCGCAGCTGATCTTCGATGGAGTCGACGGCGACGGAGCCGAACTGGTCGACCGCGATCCGTGCCCCCCCTACGCTATCCATTCAACGTCCCCGCAAACGAACCCTTATTCATCGGCCCGATGCCGACGGATATTGCGCGGCAACCCTAGCCGCGACTTGATACCAATCGGTAAACGCGCGAGTCAGTATTGCATGTTCGGTGCCGTTGCCCGCGCGCGGCGCAGTCGCTAGGGGGGTGCGGCGGCGATTCATCGCGCGAATAGCGGCCGCTGTGTGGAGGGTTGGGTGATGGGCGACGAAGCGCCGCAAGTCGGTGTTATCATGGGCAGCCAGTCGGACTGGCCGACGATGGCCCATGCGGTCCAGATCCTCGAACAATTCGGCATCGCGCACGACGTCCAGATCGTGTCGGCGCACCGCACCCCCGATCGCCTCGTCGACTATGCCAAAGGCGCGGCGGCGCGCGGCCTCCGGGCGATCATCGCCGGCGCGGGCGGCGCTGCGCATCTGCCGGGCATGGTTGCATCGATGACGCGGGTGCCGGTACTCGGCGTCCCCGTCCAGTCGGCGGCCCTGAACGGGGTCGACAGCCTCTATTCGATCGTCCAGATGCCCGGCGGCGTGCCCGTCGCGACCTTCGCGATCGGCAAGGCGGGGGCGACCAACGCCGGCCTGTTCGCCGCCGCGCTGCTCGCCAATAATGACTCCGATCTGGCGCAAAAACTCGATGCCTGGCGCGCCGAACAGACCAACAGCGTCGCCCCCCACCCAGTACGCGAGGGCTGATCGCTTGCTCGCACCCGGTTCGACGATCGGCATCCTCGGCGGCGGCCAGCTCGGCCGGATGCTCAGCGTCGCAGCGGCGCAGCTTGGTTATCAGGTGCATATCTACGCCCCCGACCATGAAAGCGTCGCGGCCGAGGTCGCGGCGCATCACACGCAGGCGGCATGGGACGACGAACCGCGCCTCGCCGCCTTTGCCGCGGGTTGCGCCGCGGTGACGATCGAGTTCGAAAATGTCCCCGTCGATACGGTCCGCTTCCTGTCGGGGCATGTGGCGGTGCGTCCCGGCGCGCAGGCGCTGGAGATCGCGCAGGACCGGCTGACCGAAAAGCAGTTCGTGACCGGGCTCGGCGGGCGCCCCGCCCCCTTTGCCGCCGTTCCCGACCGCGCTGCGCTGGGCGCCGCGCTGGCCGAAATCGGCGCGCCCGCGATCCTCAAGACGCTGCGCATGGGCTATGACGGCAAGGGGCAGGCGCGGCTCGCGACCCCCGCCGACGCCGACACCGCGTGGGACGGCATCGACCGCCATGCCGCGATCCTCGAAGGCTTTGTTACCTTCGCGCACGAATTTTCGGTCATCCTGGTGCGCGGCATCGATGGCGAGACACGCTTCTGGGACAGCAGCGTCAACGTCCACGAAGGCGGCATCCTCGCCACCTCCAGCCTGCCGCCGCCGCAAATCGTCGGCGACCAGCAGGACGAAGCGCGCGCGCTGATGGCGCGCATCGCCGACGATCTCGACTATGTCGGGGTGCTGACCGGCGAGTTCTTTGCCACCGACGACGGCCCGATCTTCAACGAGATGGCGCCGCGCGTCCACAACAGCGGCCACTGGACGATCGAGGGCGCGGTCACCAGCCAGTTCGAAAACCATATCCGCGCCGTCGCCGGGCTGCCGCTCGGCAGCACCGCGACCACCGCGCTGCCCGTCACGATGCGCAACCTGATCGGCGCCGACATCGCCGCGGTCCCCGCGCTGCTCGCCGACGGCAACGCCCGCGTCCATCATTATGGCAAGACCGAAGCGCGCGCCGGCCGCAAGCTCGGTCACGCGACCTGGGTCGGAACCACGCCGGCATGAACCACCCCGAAATCACCCTGATCCTCGCGCGCGCCGCCAATGGCGTGATCGGCGCGGGCGGCAAGATGCCCTGGCACCTGCCCGCCGACCTCCGCCGGTTCAAGCAACTCACCATGGGCCGCCCGATGATCATGGGGCGCAAGACCTTCGACAGCCTGCCCGCGATCCTCGAGGGGCGCCGCCACATCGTCCTGACCCGCGATCCCGACTGGCAGGAAGAGGGCGCCGAGCCCGTCGCGACGATCGAGGAAGCATTGAAGCTCGCCAACGCCCCGCACGTCATGGTGATCGGCGGCGCCGAAATCTATCGCCTGTTCCTGCCCCAGGCCGACCGCATCGAGCTGACCGAAGTCGGGCTTGAACCGAAAGGCGACGCGGTCATCGCCTATCCCGACCCCGCCGAATGGCGAGAAGTCGCGCGCGACGATCATCCCGCCGACGACGCCGGGCGCCCCGCGTACAGCTTCGTCACCTTCACGCGGAAGACCGGATAAACCGGCATGGCATCAAACAGCATCGTCATTGCGAGCGAAGCGAAGCAATCCAGGGCGGTTTACGCACACTCTGGATTGCCGCGTCGCTTCGCTCCTCGCAATGACGGTGGGGTTCGGTCCGAGGCCGTGCCAAACAGGAGAGAAACATGCGCCGCTGGCTGATCGCACTCTTGCTCATCATCGCCCTCGCCGCACTCGCCTTTTTCGCGCTCGCGCCGGGGATCATCGAGCGCGGCACCAACCAGATCGACGGCAAGCCGCTGCCACAAGTCAGCGAGCGCGCCAAGGCGCTGCACAAAACGCTGACGATCGTCGACCTGCACAGCGACACCTTGCTTTGGAAGCGCGACATCCTCGACCGCGCGACACGCGGCCATATGGACCTGCCACGGCTCGAGGATGGCAATGTCGCGCTGCAAATCCTCGCCAGCACGACCAAATCGCCCAAGGGGCAGAATTACGACGCCAACAGCGGCGATACCGACAATATCACCAGCCTGGTGATCGCGCAGCTCCAGCCGGTGCGGACGTGGAACTCGCTGTTCGAACGCTCGCTGTGGCACGCCGAAAAGCTGCACCGCGCGGTGGCGGCTTCGGACGGCAAGCTGCGCGCGGTCGCCACCGCCGCCGATCTCGACGCACTGCTTGCGGCGCGCAAGGGCAAGCCGCTCAACACCGGCGCGCTGCTGAGCCTCGAAGGCCTGCACCCGCTCGAGGGCAAGCTCGCCAATCTGGACAAGCTCTACGCCGCGGGCTTCCGCATGGCGGGGCTCACCCATTTCTTCGATAATGATCTCGCGGGATCGATGCACGGCCTCAAGAAAGGCGGCCTTACGCCGTTCGGGCGCCAGGTCGTGACCGCGATGGAAGCGAAGGGCATGATCGTCGACATCGCGCATTGCTCGAACGCCTGCGTCGCCGACATCCTCAAAATGGCGCGCCGCCCCGTCGTCTCGAGCCACGGCGGCGTGCAGGCGACGTGCAAGGTCAATCGCAACCTTTCGGACGAACAGATCCGCGGCGTCGCCGCAACGGGCGGCCTCGTCGGCATCGGCTATTGGGACGCCGCGATCTGCGACACGTCGCCCGCGAGCATCGCGAAGGCGATGAAGCATGTCCGCGACCTCGTCGGCATCGATCATGTCGCGCTCGGCAGCGATTATGACGGCGCCACCACGGTGCGTTTCGACACATCGAAGCTGGCGCAGGTCACGCAGGCACTGATCGATGCCGGGTTCAGCGACGCCGAAATCCGCGCGGCGATGGGCGGCAACGCGGTGCGCGTGCTCAAGGCGGGGCTGGTTCCGCTGGCACCGCCGGCGTCGTGACGGTCCCGTCCAAATCCGTTCGCCCTGAGCTTGTCGAAGGGCTGTTCTTTTCTTCGGCGACGCTGACAGAAAGAACGGTGCTTCGACAAGCTCAGCACAAACGGAGAGGGGTGGGCTTATGATCCGCCTCGACGGCCACGCCCGCATCGCCGACCCGCTGCGCGGCGGGGTCATCGCGCTCGGCAATTTCGACGGCTTCCACGCCGGGCATCAGGCGGTCGTCGGTCGCGCCGTCCGCCACGCGAAGGACGAAGGTCGCCCGGCGATCGTCGCGACCTTCGACCCGCATCCGGTGCGCTTCTTCAAACCCGACGTGCCGCCCTTCCGCCTGACCACGCTCGACCAGCGGCAGCAATTGTTCGGCGCGGCGGGCGCCGACGCGATGCTCGTCCTGCCCTTCGACGCCGCGCTCGCGGGGACGACGGCGGAGGATTTCATCACCGGACTCCTCCTCGATCGCTACGGCGCCGCGGGGGTCGTCACCGGCGCCGACTTCGTGTTCGGCAAGGGCCGCGGCGGCGATGTCGTGACGCTGGCCGACCACGCCCGCCGCCTCGGCTTCTTCACCGAAATGGTCGCGCCGGTCGAGGACGACGCGGTGATCTCGTCGAGCCGCATCCGCGAGGCGCTGCAGGCGGGCGACTGCAAGACCGCTGCGCGCCTGCTCACCCGCCCCTTCACCGTGCGCGGGCGGGTCGAACATGGCGACAAGAACGGCCGCCTGCTCGGCTTTCCCACCGCCAATATCGACATGGGCAATTACCTGCGCCCGAAATACGGCATCTATGCCGTCACCGGGAAACTGCCCGACGGGCGGATCCTGAAAGGCGCCGCGAACCTCGGGATCCGCCCCAGCTTCGTGCCCCCCAAGGAATTGCTCGAACCGCATTTCTTCGATTTCGCTGGGGATCTCTACGGCCAGCAAATCGACGTCGCCTTCCACGCCTTCATCCGACCCGAGGCGAAATATGACAGCATGGACGCGCTGATGGCGCAGATCGCCAAGGATTGCGATGGGGCGAAGGCGTTGCTCGCGGACCTATAATTCTTCGTCACCCTCGTACGAGGCCCGTGACTCGTGCGACTTGATCCGGGGTCCATGCGGCGCGGCGGGAATGGACCCCGGATCAAGTCCGGGGTGACGATTGGGGGACGAAATGACGCACGACGATTGGGCCACCGCCCTCGAAGGCCCACCGAAAAAGCCCCTGCGCCGCTCCACCAAAATCGCGCTGTGGCTGTTCGCCGCGCTCGTCGCCTGGCTCACCCTCAGCAACGCCAGCTGGCTCGCCCCCGATCCCGCCGACAAACCCAAGCTCATTGCGCACCGCGGCGTCTATCACCTCTATGACAAGCGCGCCGCGGTCGGCCGCGACACCTGCACCGCCGTCCACGCTTATCCGCCCGACCATGAGGTGTTCGAAAACACCCCCGAATCGATGCGCTGGGCGGTCGGGCTCGGCGCCAACATGGTCGAGGTCGATGTCGCGCCGACGAAGGACGGGCGCATGGTGCTGTTCCACGACTGGACCGTCGATTGCCGCACCGACGGCAAGGGCGACACCCGCGACCTGACGCTGGTCGAATTGAAGGCGCTCGACATCGGCCATGGCTATACCGCCGACGGCGGCAAGACCTTCCCCTTGCGCGGCAAGGGCGTCGGCAAAATGCCAACCGTCGAGGAGGGGCTGGCAGCGCTCCCCGTCCATCCGATCCTGTTCAACTTCAAGTCGAAAAATCCCGCCGAGGCCGACCAGCTGTTCGCGATCCTCCGGGCATCGGGCCGCGACAGCCGGAAGCTTGGCGACGCCTTTTATGGCCACGCAGCCCCGGTCAAGCGGATGCGCGAATTGATGCCCGCCAACTGGTCGTTCGACCTCAAGACCGAGGGAATGGCCTGCACCAAGGACTATGTGGCCTACGGCTGGACCGGCATCGTCCCCGAAAGCTGCCGGAACGGCGTGCTGGGTATCCCGATCAACTATCAATGGGCCTTCTGGGGCTGGCCCGACCGCCTGATCGCCCGCATGGACAGCGTCGGCGCGCGCGTCATCGTCTTTGGCCCTTATGAAAAGGGGAAGTCGAACGAAGGCCTCTCCACCCCGCAGCAACTCGCCAAAATCCCCGCCAGCTTCAACGGCTATATCTGGGTCGAAGACATTCGTGCCGTGGGACCGGCGCTGCGACCAAGACAGAGATGAATTCGCGCAGAGAGCGCAGAGGACGCAGAGGAATTGGGTTCACGCGGAGACGCGGAGCCGCGGAGAAGAAGGATTGGCGGCTTTGTCGCCTTTTCTCTTTTTCTGCGATCTCTGCGCGAATCCCTTCGCTTCTTTCCCTCCGCGTCTCCGCGTCTCCGCGTGAACCTCTGGCCAGCACGCCCCCCGCGCCCATAAGCTTTGCGCCCACGCAAAACTGCGCTAAGCGCCGCGCACCATGACCGACAGCACGCCCACCGCCGAACAGCGCGACTATCGCGACACCGTCTTCCTGCCCAAGACCGACTTTCCGATGAAGGCCGGCCTGCCGCAGAAGGAGCCGCTGATTCTGGCGAAATGGCTCGAGGGCAATCTGGAGGGGCAGATTCGCGAAGCCCGCAAGGGCCGCGACCAGTTCATCCTCCACGACGGACCGCCTTACGCGAATGGCGACATGCATATCGGCCATGCGCTCAACCATATCCTGAAGGACATGGTCGTCCGTACCCAGACGCTGAAGGGCAAGGACGCGCCTTATGTGCCCGGCTGGGATTGCCACGGGCTGCCGATCGAGTGGAAGGTCGAGGAGCAGTATCGCAAGAAAAAGCTCAACAAGGACGAGGTTCCGGTCGAGGAATTCCGCGCCGAATGTCGCGCCTATGCCCAGCATTGGGTCGACACCCAGCGCGAGCAGCTGAAGCGCCTCGGCATCGGCGGCGACTGGGACCATCCGTATTTGACGATGGATTATGAGGCCGAAGCGACCATCGTCCGCGAACTGCTGAAGTTCGCCGCCAATGACATGCTCTATCGCGGCGCCAAGCCGGTGATGTGGTCGCCGGTCGAAAAGACCGCGCTCGCCGAAGCCGAGATCGAATATGAGGACATCGTCTCGACGCAGATCGACGTCGCGTTCGAGATCGTCGAGAGCCCGATCGCCGAACTGGTCGGCGCGCATGCGGTGATCTGGACAACGACGCCGTGGACGATCCCGGTCAACCAGGCGATCGCCTATGGGCCGGAGGTTGAATATGCGCACATTGGTTTCGAGCCCGAAACGGAAGGCACGAAGCATCAGATTGAGGTGTATCGACGGCTGAAAGAGGCGGGCCTAGACTGGCACGGAAAGCGTTTCCTGATCGCCGAGCCGCTGGTGCAGTCGGTTCTTGCAAGACTGAACCGGCAAGCGGCCAACGTCGATCTGAGCGACCTCGGCTTGGGGAAAGCAGAGTATTACGCGCATCCTTGGCAGGCAGATGGCGAGCCGGAAACGTATCGCGGCTCCGACCTCGCCGGCACCATCGCCCTCCACCCGATGGCCAAGCTGTTCTCCGGCGAAAGCCGGAGCCCAGAGCGGCCTGACGACAACCTTGCGGACGACACCCTGGACCCCGGCGTTCGCCGGGGAACAATAAATCTCGATTCCCCGCTGGCCGACTTCTACCTGCGCCCGCGCCCCTTCCTCGCGGGCGATTTCGTCACCACCGACAGCGGCACCGGCCTTGTCCACATGTCGCCGGACCATGGCGAGGACGACTTCGACCTGTGCAAGGCGAACGGCATCGACCCCGTCTTCGCGGTCGAGGGTGACGGCAAGTACCGTGCCGATTGGGGCTGGCTCGGCGGTCAGGGCAGTGTGATCAACCCAAAGTTCAACGCCCCCGACGGACCGATCTGCAACGACCTCCGCGAAGCCGGCGGGCTGCTCGCGGCCTCGGCCGACTATCAGCACAGCTATCCGCACAGCTGGCGTTCGAAGGCGAAGGTCATCTATCGCTGCACCCCGCAATGGTTCGTGCCGATGGACCGGGTGATGACGCATATCGAACCCAAGGCGCCGCGCGAGCAGCGCTGGGAATCGGAAGGCGGCGCGATCAACCCGCATGAGGAAGGCTTGTGCGACGCGCCGACGCTGCGTCAGGCCGCGATGCACGCGATCGAGCGCACGCGCTTCGTCCCCGAAAAGGGCCGCAACCGCATCGGCAGCATGGTCAAGGACCGCCCCGACTGGGTGCTGAGCCGCCAGCGCGCCTGGGGCGTGCCGATCACCCTCTTCGTCGACCGCAAGACCGGACAATATCTCAACGACCCGCTGGTCAACGACCGCATCGTCAATGCGGTGAAGGAAGGCGGCGTCGACGCATGGAACGACGCACGCGCGCAGGAATATCTTGGGCCGGACTACAACGCCGCCGATTACGAGCGCATCACCGACATTCTCGACGTCTGGTTCGATTCGGGCTGCACCCACGCCTTCGTCCTCGAAAGCGGCAAATGGCCCGCGCTCGTCCGCCACGACGGCGGCACCCACAGCGCCGACCTCTATCTCGAGGGCAGCGACCAGCATCGCGGCTGGTTCCAGTCGTCGCTGCTCGAAAGCTGCGGCACGCGCGGACAGGCGCCGTACAAGGCTGTCCTCACGCACGGCTTCACGATGGACGCCAAGGGCTTCAAAATGTCGAAGTCGCTGGGCAACACCATCAGCCCCATCGACCTGATGCGCGACTATGGCGCCGACATTCTGCGCCTGTGGGCGCTCAGCGTCGATTTCACCGAGGATCACCGCATCGGCAAGGAAATCCTCGCCGGGGTCGCCGACCAGTATCGCAAGCTCAGGAACACCTTCCGCTATCTGCTCGGCGCGCTCGAAGGGTTCAGCGATGACGAGAAGATCGACGATGTCGCAAAAATGCCCGAGCTCGAACGCTATATGCTCTCGCTGCTCGCCGAGCTCGACGGCAAGCTCGCGCAAGCGGTCGATGATTTCGACTTCAACAGCTACACACGCCTCCTGTCGGATTTCTGCAACGAAGACCTGTCGGCCTTCTACTTCGACATCCGCAAGGACAGCCTCTACTGCGACATCGGCCCCGCCGCCCCGCTCGGCACCGACAAGCGCCGCGCGTACCGCACCGTCCTCGACACTTTGTTCCACGCGCTGATCCGCTACGCCGCCCCGGTGCTGGTGTTCACGGCTGAGGAAGTGTGGGGAACGCGCTATCCCGACGAAGGCAGCGTGCATCTGCTGGAGTGGCCGACCCTTCCTACACTTCCCGAAGGCGATGTGGGGTCGCGCGATATTGCCGGTCTGAATAATATCGAGCGCAAGTGGGAACGCATTCGCAACGCGCGAACGAAAGTGACCGAAGCGATTGAACCGCTCCGGCGCGACAAGATCGTCCGATCGAGCCTCGAAGCGGAGGTCGTTATGGGCAAAGGCTTCGTCGCGCCAAATGATGGCACCGACGCCGAGCTAGCTGAGGTGTTTATCACTGGCGCAGTTCGTCAGGACGGGCCGGAAGGTGAAATCACCGTCACCCCCACCACCGACCACAAATGCGGCCGCTGCTGGCGCCACCTCCCCGAAGTTACCGAGGACGGCAACTTGTGCAATCGCTGCGAAACAGTATTGAACCCGGCATGACAAATTCCCGTTCGCCGCACCTGCGCTTTGGCTTGTTGGTTGCCGCCTTCGCCTTCATACTCGATCAGGTGACCAAATGGGTGATCATCACCCCGCTGTCGCTCGAGGCGAAGCGCGAGATCGAGCTGATGGACATCTTCAACCTGACCTGGGCCGAAAATTGCGGCATTTCGCTGTCGATGTTCGCCAATTGCAACGACACGACGCGCTGGACGCTGGTCGCGGTCACCGCGCTGGTCGCGGGCGCGGTCGCGATCTGGATGACGCGCGAACAGGCCAAGGGCGACGTGATCGCGCTCGCGATGATCCTCGGCGGCGCGCTTGGCAATATCGTCGACCGGGTGCGCTATGGCTATGTCGTCGATTTCGCCGACCTGCATTTCGGCGATTTCCGCCCCTTCATGATCTTCAACGTCGCCGATGCCTGCATCTCGATCGGGGTGCTTTTGCTGGTTGCGCGCGCGCTGCTCTTCGGCGAAAAGGCCTCCGATGCGGACGCCAAACCGTCCGCGAAGTAAACGGGGCGCATAGGAGTTATTTGCAGTGAACCGGACCAAAATCATCCTGGCCGCCTCGATCCTGGCCACCACCCTGTCTGCCTGCGGGTCGAACAATTTGTTCAGCCGCGACCGGCCCGATGAATTTGCCGTGTCGCGTCAGGCGCCGCTCGTCGTGCCGCCCGATTTCGCGTTGACCCCGCCCGCTCCCGGCACCGCGCGTCCCGGCGGCGAAACCACCGCGGAACAGACGCTGCGCGCGCTGTTCGGCGGCCCCTCGGCGCGCAGCCCCAATGAAGCCGCGGTGATCAGCAGCGCCGACGGCGCCCGCGCCGACCCCGGCATCCGCAGCCAGGTCGGCAGCCCCGACACGCAGGTCGTCGACAAGGGTCTGGTCGTCCGCGACATCCTCGCCGCCCCCGAAGGCGACGGCCGCGACGCACAGGCGGCGATTCCGACCAGCTGATCCGTCCGACGCTTGTGACGACAACGGCCCGGCGATCCCGGGCCGTTTTCTTTTGGGCGATCAGTTGAACAGGCTCGACAACAGGAACATCGCGATCAGGCTTTCGACCATCGCGCGCGACGCGTGGCCGAGCGCGCGGAGGCGGCCGCATTTCAGATGCTGGTTGAACCAGGCAGTCTGCAGGAAACCGAACCACAACAGGCCGAAGACGGCGAGGCCAAAGCCCGCGAGCACGGACCAGCCATGCGCCAGCTTGATCAGGATCACCGCGCCGCCCAACAGCATCGCGAGCACCGCGGCAACATAGCATTGACTGTAGAATGGCGCGCGCAGCGTGTCGCGGTTGACCTGCAATCTCTGCGCCCGAACCATCCGCGTTGCCATCAATACGGGAAACAGGCTGTACATCACGATGCGCAACATGATCAGGTCGGTGTTGTTGCTGACAAAGGCTGACAGCCCGACCCTGCTCGCCACCACCGCGTCATTGCCGACCAGCGCGATCTCGGCGGCGTGGACGAGGATCAGCGACAAGAGCAGGAACAGCGGCGGGCTCAGCGTGTCAGTATATTGCTGGTCACTCGCATCGCCCTGTTCGCTGTCCGAATAATCCATCATCTGCAGCGGCCGCGTCAGCGTCCGCCACAGGGTGATCGGGTAGAAGACCAGCCACGACATCACCTCGTACAACAGCTCGTCGAGCGATTGCAGGAGGTTGAAGAAGTTCATGTTGGCTGACGCTCGCGGGGGGGCAAGCCCGCTTCGAGCCAGCGCGCGAAATTGCGCACCGTCGCCTCCGTCGCGTGTGGCCACTGCGGCCAATGCTTGGCGTCCACGCCCTGGCGTTTGGCGAATTCGGGCATCCAGTCCATTACGGGTTCGTCCGGGTCGATCGGCAGGTCGTCCACAAGATGATCGTCTGGGTGCGGCGTCAGCCTCGGCGCCACAAGATCGACCATCGATTCCCAGAGAAATTCGGCCGTCTCGGGACGCGCATCGTCGCTTAGCATGGCGACGAATTCATGCCTGGCCGGGTTGGCTCGCCGCGCAAGCGTGGCATCGATCATTCGCCGTGTGTTACGCCATGCGATGAAAAGCACGGCGCTCATGATGAGGAAGACAAATGCCGTGGGGATCAGCCAATCCGGCACATCGCGTTCCTCAAGCCCGCGCGCCCGCCTCTTCGACGCCCGCGCTGTTGTGGCGCAGCGCCTTCAGCACGCAATCGACGATCTGCGGCGCGTTGAGCCCCGCGGCGTCATATTGCGCCTCGGGCTTGTCCTGATCCTGGAACATGTCGGGCAGGCGCAGCGTGCGTAGCTTCAGCCCGGCGTCGATCAGCCCCTCATCGCTCGCCAAGGTCAGCACATGCGCGCCGAGCCCGCCGACGCTGTTTTCCTCGACCGTCACGCACACTTCATGGCTGCTGAGCGTCTTGCGGATCAGTTCCTCGTCGAGCGGCTTCGCGAAGCGCAGGTCGACGACGCTCGTCGACAGCCCGCGCGCCTCCAGCGTGTCGGCGGCCTTGAGCGCTTCGCCCAGCCGCGTGCCGAGCGAGAAGATTGCGACGGTCTTGCCGCTGCGCACCACGCGGCCTTTGCCGATCTCCAGCTTCTGCGGAACCTCGGGCAGCGCCATCCCGGTGCCATTGCCGCGCGGATAGCGGAAGGCGATCGGCCCCGCGTCATATTCGGCGGCGGTATAGGTCATATGGACCAGCTCGGCCTCGTCCGCCGCGGCCATCACCACCATATTGGGCAGGGTAGCCAGATAGGTGACGTCGAACGATCCCGCATGGGTCGATCCGTCGGCGCCCACCAACCCCGCGCGATCGATCGCAAAGCGCACCGGCAAATTCTGGATCGCCACATCATGGACGACCTGATCATAAGCGCGCTGCAAAAACGTCGAATAGATCGCGCAGAAAGGCCGCATCCCCTGCGCCGCGAGCCCCGCGGCAAAGGTCACCGCATGCTGTTCGGCGATGCCGACGTCGAAGCTGCGCGTCGGATGCGCCTTCGCAAATTTGTCGACCCCCGTCCCCGAGGGCATCGCCGCGGTGATCGCGACGATGCGCGGATCGCTGTCGGCGAGCTTCGCCAGCGTCTCGCCGAACACATTCTGGTACGCGGGCGGTCCCGGCGGCGCCTTCGCCTGCTCGCCGGTGATCACGTCGAATTTCTGGACGCCATGATATTTGTCGGCGGCGGCTTCGGCGGGGGCATAGCCCTTGCCCTTCACCGTCACCGCATGGATCAGCACCGGGCCATGGTCGCTGTCGCGGACATTTTCCAGGATCGGGATCAGATGGTCGAGGTTGTGCCCGTCGATCGGCCCGACATAATAAAAGCCAAGTTCCTCGAACAACGTCCCGCCCATCGCCATGCCGCGGGCATATTCGTCGGTCTTTTTCGCCGCCTTGTGCAGCGGCTCGGGCAATTTGCGCGCAAAGCGCCGCGCGATCTCGCGCAGCTCGATGAACGGCCGCGACGACACCAGCTTGGCGAGATAGGCCGAGAGCCCGCCAACGGGGGGAGCGATCGACATATCATTGTCGTTCAGGATGACGATCAGCCGGTTGCCCGCCTGCTGCGCATTGTTCATCGCCTCATAGGCCATGCCCGCCGACATCGACCCGTCGCCGATCACCGCGATCGCGCGGCCCGGCTGGTCCTTCAGCTTGTTGGCGATCGCAAAGCCCAGTGCCGCGCTGATCGACGTCGACGAATGCGCCGCGCCGAACGGGTCATATTCGCTCTCGCTGCGCTTGGTGAAGCCCGACAGCCCCCCGCCCTGGCGCAGGGTACGAATGCGGTCGCGGCGCCCGGTGATGATCTTGTGCGGATAGCATTGGTGCCCGACGTCCCACACGATCTTGTCGCGCGGGGTGTCGAACACATAGTGCAGCGCGGTGGTCAGTTCGACGACGCCGAGCCCGCTGCCCAGGTGCCCGCCGGTGGTGCCCACGGCGGAAATCATCTCGGCGCGCAGCTCGTCGGCGAACTGGCGGAGGTCTTCGGGCTTCAGCTTGCGGAGGTCGGCGGGGACATCCACCGTGTCGAGCAGCGGCGTATGCGGTCGATCAGTCATCGGGCGGTCATACTGGTAACCGCAGATACTGTCGAACGAAAAGGATTTACTCGTCCCGGCCCTCATCGCGTTTCGCCGCATCGACCTGCGCGTACAGCCCGCGCACCATCAGGTCGGTGAACACGAGCATCACACCGATCATCCCGACCAGCAGCGCGACCGCGGCAACCGGGAATGGCCCGATGCTGTCGATCGCCCCGCGCCGCTCTGCCAATGCGAGCGCGGCAGCGATCGCCATCAGCGCATAGCCGATCAGCCGCCCGGTGCGGTTCATGGCCGTGACAGCATCGGTCGGACAAACGGGATCGCGTTTTGCCGGGAACCAATGGCGACGCGGCGCGATAGGCAAGCGGAAGGACCATGGTGATGCATGAAAAGCACGATGCAGCCAAAAGCTTGTTTGGGCAAGACGAAGCCTTTGCAATATCTGGACCTTCACCTACACCCCGCGGCACGAGGGGCAAGAATATAGGATGAGTATGCCCGTTTTGACTTCGCGCTCCCGCCCGCTTCGCATCGCTCCCCTGCTTCGGCTGTTTGCTGCACTGGCGCTCGGCGGCGGCGCTGCGGCACCCGCGATGGCGGAAGATGCGCCAGTCCCCGCGGCACCCGTTGAAACGCCGGCCGACGGGCTGCTCCCGGACGCCGACGGGTCGGCGCGCTATCTGCAGGACGTCAGCAGCATCGACGACGACATCCTGCTCCCCGCGGCGCGCGACGACGATGACGACAGCGACCGCAAATGGTCGCGCAACTATATTTCGGTGGCCGGGGGCATATTGAGCTCGCCCGACTATAACGGCTCGGACGAGCGAACGCTGCTTCCCGCCTTTTACGTTCGCGGCCGCTATGACGGCTATTCCTTCTCGACCCGCGGCACCAATCTTCAGGTCGACCTGATCCGCCACCGCCGCGGGCAAAAGACCGACTTCAAATTCGGCCCGATCATCAGCCTGCGCGCCGACCGCACCGGTAGCATCAAGGATCCGCAGGTCGAGGCGCTCGGCAAGCGCAAGCTGGCGGTCGAGGCGGGCTTTTTCACCGGCGTCACCCACACCGGGGTGATCACCAGCGATTATGACCAGATCGGCCTGCGCATCGTCGCATTGAAGGATATTTCGGGCCGCCACGGCAGCTGGGCGGCATCGCCGACGATCGATTACGGCACCCCGCTGTCGAAACGCGCCTTTGTCGGCGTGTCGGCGTCGGTCAATTTCTACGGCAAGGGCTTTGGCCGCTATTATTACGATATCGACGCGCTGGGCAGCGCGGCGAGCGGCCTGCCCGTCTATACCGGCGCCAGCGCCAAGGCGGGCGCGGGCAAATATACGATCGGGATGGCGGGCGCCTATGCGCTGTCGGGCGATCTGCGCAAAGGATTCGTGCTGATCGGCGGCGCCCAATATGGCCGCCTGCTCTCGCGCCTTGCCGATTCGCCGATCGTGAAGGACGTCGGCAGCGCCGATCAATGGCTGTTCGGCGGCGGGCTGGCGTATCAGTTCTGACGAAGGACGGACGTTAATCCTCCCTGTGGCGAAGCCATGGGGAGGTGGCAGCGCGAAGCGCTGACGGAGGGGCCATTGCGCTGACGTCGGCGCCCCTCCACCATCCCCGCTTTCGCGGGGACGGTCCCCCTCCCCATGGCTTCGCCACAGGGAGGATCAGGATATATGCCTCACCCCAGCCCCGCTGCCCGCATCCGCTCCTTCATCGCCTCGACGAACGACCGCACCGCGGGCAATGCCGAACGCGACGGTTCGAACAACAGGTGCACGGGCAGCGCCGGCGGTTGTTCGTCGGCGAGCAGCGCGATCAGCCGCCCCGCCGCCAGTGCATCGGCCAGCTGGTAGCTCAACAGATTGGCGATCCCCAATCCCGCCTCGGCCGCCGCCAGCGCGCCATCGACGGTGTTGAGCACCAGTCGCGGGCGCGGGTCGAGCCGCCATTTGCCGCGCGCCAGCTGCCATTCGCCCGCCGCACGCGGCCCCATCGTCCCGATCAGGTCATGCCGCGCCAGGTCGGCCATCACCTGCGGCGGGCCGCGCCGCGCCAGATAGGCAGGGCTCGCCACCAGCATCTGGCGCACCCAGCCGATCCGCACCGCTTTCAATCCCGAATCGGCGAGCGCGCCGATCCGCACCGCAACGTCGATCCCCTCCTCGACGATCCGCACATTGCGGTCGATCAGCATCATCCGCACCATCAGCTCGGGGTGCTCGGCCATCAGCTTGCCGACGACGGGCAGGACGTGCAGCCGCCCGAACATCACCGGCGCGGTCACATACAGCTGGCCGCGCGGCTGCGCTGCCGCCCCGCGCAGCTCGCGTTCGGCCCCGGCAAGGTCAGCGAGGATACGCCGCGCCTGTTCCAGAAACGCCGTGCCTTCGTCGGTCAGCGCAACGGCGCGCGTCGAACGGTGGAACAAGAGCGTCCCCAGCCGCGCCTCGAGCGCCGCGATCCCGCGCGTTACCGCGGGCGGCGAGCTGTTCAGCTTGCGCGCGGCGGCGGCGAACCCGCCCTCGCTCGCGACCGCGACGAACATTTCCAGCGTCAGCAAGCGGTCCATTGATTATTCCACTTTTCGGAACAGAGTCGTTCAATATTTGCCCGTTATCGCATCCATTGCAACGATCTAAATCGGGTGCGGCGAACGAAGCTGTCCCCTCTCGAGCTTCATTCGCCCCCCTTTTGCGAAGGAGCGGTCGATGGCCCGCAATTACCGGCACACCCTGTTCAGCGACGCGGTCAAGGCGCTCCAGGAACGCCATGGCTCGCGCGCCTCCTATCTGAAGATGGACGCGGGCGCCGACGGCACCCCCGACGTGCTGACCGCGAAGGAACTGGATTACATCGCGCTGCGCGACAGTTTCTACATGGCCAGCGTCACCGCGCATGGGTGGCCCTATATGCAGCATCGCGGCGGCCCCGCGGGGTTCCTGCGCCACATTGCGGGCAACCGCATCGGCTTCGCCGATTATCGCGGCAACAAGCAATATATCAGCACCGCGAACCTCGCTGGCGACGACCGCGTCTCGCTGTTCCTGATGGATTATCCGAACAGGGACCGGCTGAAACTGGTCGGCCATGCGCACAGCGTCGAGCTCGCCGACGATCCCGCGCTGGTGACGTCGCTGATGCCCGCGGGTTACCGCGCCACCCCCGAACGCGCCTTTCTGATCGATGTCATCGGCTGGGAATGGAATTGTTCGCAGCACATCACCCCGCGCTTTACCGAGGCCGAAATTTCCGCCGCGATCCAGCCGATGGCCGCCGAACTGGGTCAACTGCGCGCCGAAAACGCCGCGCTCCACGCCCGCCTGTCCGGAGATCGCCGATGATCATGCTCTACGCCACCCCCCGCTCGGGCAACGCCCACAAGGTCCGGTTGGCGCTCGCCTTCCTCGGCCTGTCATGGGAGGAGCAGCCGACCGACGCCGCGGCGCGCCAGTCCGCCGCCTTTGCCGCGATCAATCCGATGCGCCAGATTCCCGTCTATGTCGAAGGTGATCGCACGCTGCGCGACAGCCAGGCGATCCTCGCCTATCTCGCGGCGCGCCACCGCCCCGGCGACTGGGACGGCCGCACCCCTGAAGAACGCGGCGAAATCGCGCTCTGGCTGTCGCACGCCGCCAACGAAATTGCCAATGGCCCCGCCGCGCTCCGCCTTGCGCGTCAGTTCGGTACGCCGATCGCCGAGGAGCAGGCGCAGGCGGTCACCGCGCGCTTCCTCCCCGTCATCGAGGCACATCTGGCGGCGCACCGCTGGCTGGTCGGCGACCGGCTGACCATCGCCGACCTTGCCGCCAGCCCCTATCTGGCGCTCGCGGGCGAAGCCGACATCGACCTTGCCGACTGGCCGGCAATCGGCGAATGGACGAACCGGATCGCCGCGCTGCCGGGCTTTCCCGCGATGCCGGGCTGGCCCGCGCCAACATCGAACCAGGGAGCGACCTGATGCCCTATGTGAACATCAAGATTACCCGCGAGGGCGCGACGCCCGAACAAAAGGCCGAACTGATCGGCGGCGTCACCGAATTGCTCCAGCGCATCCTGGGCAAAAACCCCGCGACTACCGTCATCACCATCGACGAGGTCGACCTCGACAACTGGGGCATCGGCGGGCTGCCGGTGGCCGAATTTCGCGCTGCGCAGGCGGCGAAGGCGCCCCCGCAATGACGAGCAGCAACGCCCCCACCTTTGCCATCGTCATGCTGCTCACCGGCATCGGCATCCCAATCCTCGCCGCCTTGAACGGCGGGCTTGGCGCGCGGCTCGGCAGCCCGCTGGCGGCATCGACGATCCTGTTCGGCCTCGCCTTCCTGATCGCCGCCACCGGCGCGCTGGCGACCGGGACGCTCGGCCAGATCCGCTTTTCGTCGGACATCCCGCTGCATTTCTATTTCGGCGGGCTGTTCGTCGCTTTCTATGTGATTTCGGTGACCTTCATCGCCCCCAAATTCGGGGTCGGCAACGCCATCTTCTTCGTCCTCGTCGGCCAGCTCGCCAGCGCCGCGGTGATCGACCATTTCGCATTGTTCGGTTCGATGCGTTTTCCGGTCGACGCGAAGCGCCTCGCCGGCATCGCGCTGATGGTCGCGGGGGTCTGGCTGGCGCGCCGGTCGGGTTGAGGACGGGTTGGACGGCGATCACGGATCTACACTTTCGTCATCCCGGACTTGATCCGGGATCCATCCGCCCTCGCACCAAAAGGCAGTGCACGGGGTCATGGACGCCGGATCAAGTCCGGCGTGACGAATAATCCGGGCCATTTCTCGCAGCGAACGCCCCCGTCACATATGCCCCGTCACCTCCGGCGGGTTCCACCAATTATTCCCCGCGCCGTCCATATGCTGCACCGGCAGCGCCGCCATCGCGGCATGATCCAGATCGTCGAGGCACGCGATCGCGACCGACACATAGGCGCCGCCGATCTCCTCGACATAGCCATGGCCATAAGGTGCCACCCCGCACGTCTTGCAGAACAGGTGATGCACGCTCGCCGATCCGAACTGATAGTCGGACAGCGCGGCGGGATCGGTCAGCAGGCGAAACGCCTCGGGCTTGATCTGCGCGCTCCAGCCGCGCTTCTTGGTGCAGATCGAACAGTTGCATTTGCCCGTTCCGGCATCGAGATCGATGTCGGCTTCGAATTTGACCGCGCCGCAGTGGCACGAACCATGGTGGGTCTTGAGCATATTCTATCCTCCGGTCTGGCGGCGCGCAGCGCGCCCTCAACCGGGGCGTAGCCTACCCCCCTGACAGAAGCTGTCAGGAGGCCGCATCCAGCCCATTCTGCCGCCACCAGTCCGCCATCAGCACCGCGCGCCGCCTGCCGAACCCTTCGCTGCCGATCCGCGCCGCGGTCACCCGGTCGATGCGGAAACTCCGGAAATCCTCGCGCAGCAGGCACCAGGCGGCGATCACCTGCTTGTCCTCGAAATAGGCGAGCGCCGCGGGCCAGATCGCGCGTTCGGTCACCGCGCCGCGCTCGTCGGCATAGGCGATGTGCAGCACCTTTTCGGCGCGCATCGCCTCGCGCACCGTTGCCAGCAACGGTGCGTCGGTCTCGCGCCAGCGGCTGCTCACCGGCCACAGCCCCGCCTCGTCGATGCGCTGCTTCAGCGCATCGGGGCTCGCCGCCGCGATCTTCGCCAGCGCCAGCCCCGCGGCGCGCGACAGGCTGCCGTCCTGCCGCCCCTCGACCCAGCGCGCGCCCAGCACGAGCGCCTCCAGCTCGTCGGCGGTGAACATCAGCGGCGGCAGGAAAAATCCCGGGCGCAGCACATAGCCCACCCCCGCCTCGCCCTCGATCGGCGCGCCGAGCGCGATCAGCGCCTGGATGTCGCGGTACAGCGTGCGCACCGACACGCCCTGCTCGTCGGCCAATATCTCGGCGGTAACCGGTCGCCGACGGCGGCGCAGGCTGTCGATGATCGCGAAAAGCCGCCCCGTCTTGTCCGCCATGATGCCTTTCGCCCGTCAGCGCCGCCGATAGGTCCAGCGTCGCGGTTTCGACCCGTCGATCGCTGAAATCGTCGCGGTCAGCGTGTCGCCGTCGCGGGCATAATGAATCCGCTGCGGATAATCATGCGCCGCATTTTCAAAGGTCGCGCTCGCCGCATCGCGCCGCACCAGCGCGAACGCGACCGGCGCTCCGCCCTGCGGCTGCGCCACATAGGTCGGCGTGCCGTCGGCGCCGGGCGCGATGCGCAGAAATTCGAAATCGCGCAAGGCATCGCCGCGACCCGACCTACTGTGCCCCAGCATCACCCCGCCGCGTGGATCGGTCCAGCTTTCCTCGGTCCAGCGATCGCCCGTCTCGCTGATCCATTGCCCGGCCAGCCAGCCGAGATCGTCGACCCGCGGCGCCGGGCTTGCGGCGATCAGAAGCAGCGCCAGACCGGCTGCCAACCCCGATTTCATCGCCATCGCTTTCCTCCGCCGCGCCCGCCATCACCCTGTCGACCCAGCCCCTTCTGATCGAAATGCGCCGCCGACGATAGCCCCATCGCGCGCGCCCGGCGCAGCACTGGTACACCGGCGCATTGTAACCTGGTCGCCACCGCTGATATGACGGCGCGATGATCCTGCGCCTTGCCCTCGGCCTGTTTGCCGCCCTCGCCCTTGCGCTGTTCGTGCAACCGCAAGCGGCGCACGCCGCCTATCCCTGCCCCGGCGGTCCGGGTCCGGGCGAAGTCCAGGTCGGGGTGTCGGGCGGCAGCCACGGCGTCGCCGCGGTTCCGATCTGCGATCGCGCCCAGGGCGGCGGGGGAGGCGGTGGCGGCGAGGTCTATTACCGCTACGGCTCGATCGCCTGGCACCCCGACGCCGATGATGTGTGGATGGAGGGCAGCTACGACGGCCCCAACACCGCCGAACGCACCGCCCTCGCCGCATGCAATCAGGCGATGGGCGGCGGCTGCACCTCGATCGGCGAATGGCATAATTCGTCGATGCGGATCTTCCGTGACCGCAGCGGCGCGCTGTGGTCGGGATGGCATGGCGACGGCGGCGTTCGCAGCAAAAAGGCGCTCGCCGATTGCAGCGCCAAACAGCTGCTGCCGTGCGAGGTGCTCGGCACCTATTCGTCGAGCAAGAACCGCCATCTGCCCAAACCCACGGCGCGCAAACTCTATGCGGTCGGCGCCTGGGTCGAGGGGACCGAAGGCTTCGACAGCCGCCTCTATATCGCCAGCGGCCAGCGCGACGCCGCGACCGCCGAACGTCTGGCGCTCGATGCCTGTACCAAGGCGACCCGGCAACGCTGCGCAATCCTGACCTTTGTCGGCAACGGCGTGATCCAGACCTACCGCCTCGGCACCGGCGACCAGAGCGCCACCGTCGAATCCAATGCCAAGCGCGCCGCGCAGGCGGCGCAGGCGAATTGCAAGAAGCGCGGCCAGGCCTGCACCCTCCAGCGGGTTTACGACAGCCGCACCCCGGGCGAATTCGTCCACGACTTCATGGCGCCCGCGGCCAAATAGCCGCTGCGCGCCGAGACAACGCCCGGCGCTGCACCCGGAACGCTTAACACCGCGCAGCGCCGGACTCGGGCGCCTGCGCGTCCGCGCGCCAATTGCCGACACCAATATAATGACCCGGGTCTTTGGCCCGGTTTTCATCGACCA
>VFQN01002774.1_pt1 | contig 26232 bp, 24 predicted proteins | sample 3512371 | NCBI WGS metagenome assembly VFQN01 (sample SAMN10412370, study PRJNA504923) | tailings metagenome | isolation source: Replicate 2 from Balatoc abandoned mine | place: Philippines: Itogon, Benguet | collected 2017-08-28 | reverse complement strand
AATTAGATTGAGCGGAGAAAGAAGCCGTCTCGCATACTGAAGAGCGAGCGCCAGTGCCTGCAATTCATCCGCGCCGACAATCTGTTCGATCGTTGCGTCGCCGTACCCGAGAACCTGAATGTCACATGCACAGCTTTCTCTGCTCTTCCGACGCGGAACAGCAACGCGCAATGTCACGGTTGTCTTACCGTCTCTACGAAATTTGCCTTCGTAGAGTGTGGGGCCATCCCAATCTTCAGCAGCAGTAGTCATTGGAGCACTCCGTTCGCGTTCCGAACATACGTGCTGTCGCCCGCCGGCGCTTGGACTACGACAAATATTGCCTAACCACCCGAACCCGACATAGCCACCGGCGCCAACGTTTCCTTGAGCGGCGGCGTCTGCGCGCGTGAACCGGGTGCGGGTTAGGTGCCTAGGCCGCAGCGACTGAACTCTAACTTCATGCCACCGCTATCTTCGTTGCGCTCGCAAACGTACCGGTGATGACTGACAGCCAGTATCCAGCAGCCAGCAAGAATTCTTGTAGCTATCCCGTCCCGAAATCCCTCAATGATACCGCGTCGATCAGGATTGCCTGCCAAGACGTGCAGAGATCGGCGCGCTGCGTCGTAGTGCCGCCAGCTACGAGGCACGAAAATCTTGATCTGATTGGCACATTCCGCAGCTTCGTGAAATCTCTTGAAGGTGCGGCTGTTCAAATCGGTAGCATCAAACGAGAAGATGCGGCGCTCCGCGATTGCTGACACTGCCCGTCTCCACGGACGTTTGGCGCCGAAACGTCAGCGCGCTAGCCCACCCGGCGCCACAGACTACTCAAGTCTTCGCTAATCTCTCGTTACCGCCAGTCTTCACCACAGGTTCAATGCCACTTCCCCTTCTCCCCGTACTTCACGGGGAGAAGGTCGGGATGAGGGGCGGCCGCAAACTCCTACGTCGCCCCACGCGGCGTTGCGAATGCCAGCAACGCTGCGAGCACTTCATCCATACGCATGAACACATCGTCGTTCGAAACCCGAAACACGCGATAACCACGGCTTCTCAACTCATCCGATCGCACCACGTCACTCGCCAACTCCGCGTGCGTCGAATGCGTCCCGCCATCGAGTTCCACAACGACCTTCCGCTCCCGGCAAAGGAAATCGACGAAGTAGTCACCAACCGGCGCCTGCCTCACGAACTTCAAGTCACCAAGCTGGCGATTGCGTAATTCCGCCCAGAGCTTCGCCTCAGCCGACGTGTCATTCGCACGCAGGACGCGCGATCGATTTGTCCGCCAGGGCTGGGAGTGCCGCATGGGGTTTTGACCAGGCCTTGAGATTGCCGCCGCCCCTCACCCTAACCCTCTCCCCGCAAGCGGGGAGAGGGGAAAATCGCCCCCTTCCCCTTCTCCCCGTTCTTACGGGGAGAAGGTCGGGATGAGGGGCGGGAACTTGCGCGACGTTAGCGTTTGCCGCCGCTCAATCAACAATCCACGCCGCACAATCCGCTCGCCTGGCAACACGGCTAACAACCCCTTAATCCCTCGCGCGAAATCCACCCCTCCCCGTTTCCGTTAATTTCGCCCCTTGCTGCTACCTTGCGCAGTGGACCGAACACGGCCTGAGGAAGTGGAGTCATGTTCTTGATCAGGATGGCCTTCTGGCTGGCGCTCATCGTCATGCTGCTGCCCTCGGACAGGGAGCGGCAGGCGCAGCTCTACCAGACCGCGGTTTCGGCGGTGCACCGGGCCGCGACGTTCTGCGAGCGCAACGCCGATCTGTGCGAGAAAAGCTCCCAGCACTGGGCCGTTTTCCGCACCAAGCTCGAGTTCGGCGCCAAGCTGGTGTTCGATGTCGCGAGCGAGCGGCTGTTCGGCATCCAGCCTGCCGTCCACCGCCCTGATGCGGACCAACCGCCCGCGTCCGGGCAGCAGCCGCGCCCACTCGAGCGGTCAACCGGTCGCGTCGGCGCCTGATCCGGCACGTAGCCGTATCACCCGGGCCGCCGCCTCAGACCGCTCACTTGATGGTCTGCGGATTGAAGATTTTTTCCGTATCCATCGGCTTCTGCGTGCCGGTGGTATCCCACCAGCCGGCCGACTTCGGCAACGGCGGCTTCTTCGGCGCCTTGAAGTCACCCGCGAGCTGCTTCGTCAGCGCCGCGCTCACCGTACGTGTGCGGTCATCGGTGCAGTACTCCTCGGCATTGGAGATCTGCTTGGACACGGTCGCGCGGGTGAAATCGTAGGACTGCCCGAGCTTCGCCATCTGATCCGGCGACGCGCCTGCCGCCGCCTCCGACGCAAGATAGGCCTCGCGCAGCCTGCCCGGATTGAAGTTGTACCCGCATTTTTCAGCCCGAGCCGACGTCGAGGCCGAATGCAGAGCGCGCTCGGTCGGCTCGTCGACCGGCGGCGGCGCTTTCGAGAGCCCCAGCAGCGACCCTGTGGACACGCCACTGTCGCCCGAGCACGCCGATAGGCTACAGGCCAGTGTCAGTGCCAAGCACACGTTCCGAAGCTGGGTCATAGCGCTGTTTCCCCCCACAGGACTCACCCCGAGCGTGGGTTTAGCATGGGCCGCGGTTGCAGCCAAATCGTGGCAATTCGACGCCTGGGGACAGGTCTGGAAACAGGGTCGGCAACCCGGCCTGGCGCCTACACGAGGAACGGGTTCGACTGCCGCTCGACCCCGAACGTGCTCATGGCGCCATGGCCGCAAACGAACGCGATGTCGTCGCCGAGCGGGAACAGCTTCGTCTTGATCGAGCGGATCAGCGCCTCGTGATCGCCGTAAGGGAAGTCCGTACGCCCGATCGAGCCGCGGAAAATCACGTCCCCGACCAGCGCGAAGCGGTTCGCGCGATTCACGTAGACGAGCGACCCCGGCGAGTGGCCGGGGCAGTGGAAGATCTCGAAGTCCTGGCCGCCGATCGTCAGCGTCTGGCCCTCCTCGAGCCAGCGATCTGAGGTCGCGTTCTTCATTCCGGAAAGCCCGTAGGTCGCCGCCTGCTTCTCGACCCCGTCCATCAGGAACTTGTCGGCGATATGCGGCCCTTCGATCTCGACTCCGAGCTTCTCCTTGAGCTCGGCCGCGCCGCCCACATGATCGAGATGGCCATGCGTGAGCACGATCTTCTCGACCGTCATGCCGACCTGCGCGATCGCCGACTGGATATGCGCCACATCGCCGCCCGGATCGACCACGACGCCGCGCTTCGTCGCCTCGGCCCACACCAGCGAGCAGTTCTGCTCGAAAGGCGTCACATGGACGATCGCCGCCTTGAGACGGGCATCGGGCGCGGGCTCGGGGGCGCTCATGGGACTTCCTTGGGTTGCGGCGGTGTCAAACCTGCATAACCCAATCCGTGCGCGCCCGACAGCCCGGTTTCAGGCGTGCCTGCCGCCCGTCGACACGCCGAGCACGGTGTATAGCGGGCACCAGCCGATCAGCGACGTCGCCAGCGGCACCACGCCGATCCATCCCCACGCATTCGCCGGCACACCCGGTATGTATCCGAGCGCCCAGGCGATCAGTCCGAGCCCGATCAGTATGCGCGCGCCGCGGTCTACTGCTCCCATATTCGTCGTCATGGCTCACCTCGCTCATCCGCGGGGCCTGCGGCTCCGCTGAGTAAAAACATCAGCACATGCGAATATGATCAACTTCTGCGGAGCGACCTTGACGGCGATCAAGCCGGAGGACGGATAGCGCGGCCGCGCTCCATCTCCACATCCTGCGGGGCGGCCTACAGCATCCCGAGCGCCGTCGGCCGCTTCGGCGGCGGGAACGCCGCATCGAGTTCGGCGTAGTCGGCCTCGGTCAGCGCCAGATCCGCCGCCACCAGATTTTCGCGCACGTGCTCCGGCCGCGACGCCTTCGGGATCGCCACCACATGCGGATGCCGCATGGTCCACGCGAGCGCCACCGCCGCCGGCGACACGCCATGCCGCGCCGCGACCTTCGCGAGCGCCTTGTCGCGCAGGATGCGCCCCTGGCCGAGCGGCGAGTACGCCATCACCATCACCTTGCGCGCGGCGCACTGCTTCAACAGCTGCCAGTCGGCGGCGCGCGAGCCGAGGTGATAGAGCACCTGATCGGACGCGCAGTTGCCGCCCTTCGACACCTCAGCCAGCTCGTCCATGTCGTCGACGTCGAAATTCGACACGCCCCAGGCTCGGATCTTGCCGTCGGCCTTCAGCCGTTCAAACGCGCCGACCGTCTCGGCAAGCGGATACGACCCGCGCCAATGCAGCAGGTAGAGATCGAGCCGGTCGGTCTTGAGCCGCTTGAGGCTCCGATCGCAGGCCGCGATCACGCCCGTCCTCGACGCGTTGTGCGGATAGACCTTCGAGACGATATACGCCTCGTCGCGGCGCCCTTTCACCGCTTCCGCGACCACCTCCTCGGCGCCACCCTCGGCATACATCTCGGCGGTATCGATCAGCGTCATGCCGAGATCGAGGCCGAGCCTCAGCGCGTCAGCTTCCGCGGTGCGTGCCGCGCGGCTCTCGCCCATGTGCCACGTGCCGAGCCCGAGCTGCGGCACTGTCTCTCCTGACGCCAGCGTCACTCGTCTCATGAACTCCTCCTGTGGTGGCCGGTGCATGCGCGGCTCGGGCGTGAGCGGCGACGGCGTGACACCATCGCACCTTTCATGAAACCATACATCCCGCTACGCCGACATGATGGCGATCCACCGGAGAGTTCCACGATGACGAAACGTGTCCTGATAGCCGGGTTCAAGCACGAGACCAACACGTTCTCGAAGACCCCGACCACCATCCAATCCTATCAGGCGCGCAGCGTCACGGAAGGTCCAGGGATCTCCGCCTACTTCAAGGGCACCAAGACCGAGGTCGCCGCATTCCTCGACGCCTGCGAGAGATACGGCTGGGAGACGGTGCTGTCGGTCGTCGCCGATGCGACCCCATCGGGCCGCTTGACGAAGGACACCTACGAGCACTTCGCCGGCCGTATCGTCGACGACGTCCGGAAAGCGGGCAAGCTCGACGCGATCCTGCTCAATCTGCACGGCGCCATGGCGGCCGAGCATACCCACGACGGCGAAGGCACGCTCATGCAGCGCCTGCGCGAGGTTGTCGGCCCCGGCGTCGTCATCATGGCGACGCTCGACCTGCACGCCAACGTCACCAAGGCGATGGCGACCTACGCCGACATTCTCGTCAGCTACCGCACCTATCCGCACATCGATCATTACGAGATCGCTACCGAGGCGATGGACATCGTCAAGCGCACTCTCGACGGCGCGATCAAGCCAAAGATCTACATCGCGCGCCGGCCAATGATCGACGGCGCCGACCACGGCCGTACCACGACGCCCGGCCCGATGACCGAGCTGCTCGCGCGCTGCACCAAGATCAAGGCGGAGGACAAGGGCGTCCTCGCCGCCTCGATCAATGCCGGCTTCGCCTGGGCCGATATTCCGGAGGTCGGCCCGACCGCGGTCATCGTCGGCGACGGCAACGATCCGCGCTTCCAGGGTTACGTCGAAAGCCTCGCCGACTACATCTGGGAAACGCGCGACTTCCGCACGGTCAAGTACTTCACTGTGGCCGATGCCATCGCTCGCGCCAAAGCTGTCGCCAGTCCCGGCAAGCCCGCCGTGCTCTCCGATGCGGCGGACAATCCCGGCGGCGGCGGCTACTGCGAGTCGACCGGTCTCCTGCGCGGCATGATCGACGCCGGCCTCGAGAATGCGGCCATGGCGGCGTTCTACGATCCGGAAGCTGCCGCCGTCTGCCACAAGGCCGGCGTCGGCGCGAAGATCAAGCTCAAGCTCGGCGGCAACTTCGACATCCGCTTCAGCGAGCCCATCATCGCCGAAGGCACGGTCACGCACCTCGGCGACGGCAAGTTCAACATCGAAGGTCCGATGCTGAAGGGTCTCGGCGTCGACATGGGGCCGACCGCCACCTTCAAGATCGGCGGCGTCGAGGTCGTGATCAACTCGCGCCGCTTCCAGAACTACGACCGCAACTTCTTCCGCACTGGCGGCGTCGAACCGACCAAGCTGACGTTCCTCGCCGTCAAATCCTCGCAGCACTTCCGCGCGGCGTATGCACCGCTCGCCTCCGAGGTCATCATCGTCGACGAGGGCGGCGGCGTCATGTCGAACGACCTTACCAAGCTCCCCTTCGAGAACGTGCCCCGGCCGATCTATCCGCTAGACTAGCTACCCTTGCCGCGGTCGCGTACGGCTCCGCCTACACGCGTCGCGGAACTGCCTCGCCGTTCGGCGTTCTTACCTCGCGATCTTCGATCGCCACGAAATATGGAGCGCTCGAAGAGCGCCTTGCTTGGCGCTGCAGGGTAAGTGGCCGCGCCGGCGCCAGTAGGCGGAGCCGTTGGCGACCGGCGCCACTAAAAAAGAGCCGTACGCGTCCGCGGAAATCAACTAATGCCCCGGCCTGGACGACAACCCCAGCCGATCCACATACGCGATCCCCACCGCCGACAGGATGAACACGATGTGGATGATGGTCTGCCACATCACACCATCCGCCGTGTTGACCGCGCCCGGCATCCCGAGCGTCCGCGCCTCGATGAACGTCTTCAGCAGATGAATCGACGAGATGCCGACGATCGCCATCGCGAGCTTGATCTTGAGCACGCTCGCATTGACGTGATCGAGCCACTCCGGCTGATCCGGATGGCCCTCGAGTCTCAGCCGCGACACGAACGTCTCGTAGCCGCCGACGATCACCATGATCAGCAGATTGGAAATCATCACCACGTCGATCAACGCCAGCACGCCGAGCATGATCTGCTGCTCGTCGAAGGTCACCGCGTGCGTGATGAGATGCCAAAGCTCCTTGAGGAACACGAACACATAGACGCACTGCGCCGCGATCAAGCCGAGATAGAGTGGCAGCTGCAGCCAGCGCGATCCGAAGATGAGAGCCGAGATGACGCGGTGAGAGGCTGGCGGTTTGTAGGACGGCGGGGTGGACGGGGCGGCACTCGATTTCGTCTTGCTCATGGCTTGTCGCTCACGACTGGCGGCTCGGCGGGTGCTGAAATGGGTCACGAAAAGCGGACGACATCAGCGCTTCGCCGGCTCGAAAGTCAACGGGCTCCCTGACATTTCAGGGGCCACGGAACCTCGTCACAACAGCCGCACGATCAGAATCCAGGCCGTCACGAAGATCGGCGACAATGCCGTCGAGATCACGATCGCCGTCGAGATGAACTCGCTCTCCCGCTTGTACTCGGCCGCGAAAATCGAGATCAGAACGCCGACCGGCGTCGCCGCCGCGACGACGATCACGTCCTGCACGTCGCGCGGCATCCCCATCGCCTGGCAGATGAACCATGAGATCACCGGCGCAGCGATGAACTTCAGGAACAGGATCAGCGTCTGCGGCACCAGCTCCGGGCGCAGCGACTTCGCCGCCGCGATCTGCGCCCCGAGCGTGTAGAGCGCCAGCGGCGTGAAGATCGACCCCAGCAGTTGCAACGGTTGCGACACGACGGTCGGCAACTCGATCTGGAACCCGCGCAAGGCGAGCCCGAGCACCACCGATGGGATCAGCGGCGTCTCGAACGCGATCCTCAGCTTCGCGAGCTTGCTGTCGCCCGACGGCGCCATCATCCAGACGCCGACCGTGCACACGAGGATCGCCATCAGCGCCGTCAGCACCGACTGGAAGATCAGGTAGTCCGAACCGAACGCGAGCTGCGTGACCGGGATGCCGAAGAACCCGACATTGGCATAGGCGGTGCCGAGCCCCATGATCGGCCCGAGCGACGCACGCTGGCGGAACAGCAGCACCAGCAGCCACCCGAGCGGAATGAGAATGATGAACTGGACGATGCCGAAGTAGACGACCGGCCAGATGACCTCGATCGGCTGCTTGCCCGACGACAGGAAGTGGATCAGGAACGCCGGCATCACGACGTAAACCTGGATACGGTTCAGCGTCGCGACTTCGAGCCTGAGTCGCCCCTGCAGCGCCCATCCCAGCGCGACCAGCGCGATGATCGGCAAGGTCACGCGCGTCAGGATGTCGACGAAAAGATCCATGCGCCCCCTGGTGCCGCCGAATTCCCGATCGGCCGATGGCTGATAGCCGCCGCCCCCGCCCCCGGCAAGCGCCATCGCGCAACGCTGCACGCCACAGGTGATCCTTCCAACGCGTGGCCCGACGCGCTAGAGCATCATCGGACCGCACGAAGTCGCCGTCGCGATTAAGCGGTCCGATAAAGATGCTCTAGAATCATAAATGTAGAGCCCTTCCATCCCATCCCATTCGATCGCATGGCGATTGAATGAGAAGGGAGGGTGCTCTATCCCTTGCCCCAACGATCCGCAATCGGCCGGCTGGCCATGGCCCCGGGAGGCACTCCATGCATTTCGCTCTCAGCGACGAGCAGCAGGCGATCCAGGAAACCGCGCTCGACTTCGCCCGGGAGCGCATCGCGCCCTTCGCCGGCGAATGGGACGAGAAATCCCACTTTCCCGTCGACGTGATTCGCGAAACCGCCGCGCTCGGCATGGCCGCGATCTACGTCCCCGAGGACAAGGGCGGCACCGGCCTCAAGCGCCTCGATGGCGCGCTGATCATGGAGGCGCTGGCCACCGGCTGCCCGGCGATCTCGGCCTACATCTCCATTCACAACATGGTCGCGTGGATGATCTCGAAGGCGGGGACACCGCAGCAGATCGATCGCTGGATGCCTAAGCTCGCGACGATGGAATGGCTGTCGAGCTACTGCCTGACCGAGCCCGGCGCCGGCTCCGACGCAGCCGCGCTGCAGACCCGCGCCGAGAAATCGGGCGACACCTACATCCTCAACGGCACCAAGCAGTTCATCTCCGGCGCCGGCGCCAGCGACTTCTACTTCGTCTTCGCGCGCACCGGCGACAACAGTCCCAATGGCGTCTCCGCCTTCGGCATCGAGAAGGGCACGCCCGGCCTCTCCTTCGGCGCCAACGAGCGCAAGATGGGCTGGAACGCGCAGCCCACCGCGCAGGTCATCATGGAGAACGTCAAGGTCCCGGCCGCCAACCTCATCGGCGGCGCCGAGGGAATTGGATTCCGCCTCGCCATGTCGGGCCTCGACGGCGGCCGCATCAACATCGGCGCCTGCTCGCTCGGCGCGGCGTGGACGGCGCTCGACAAGGCCAAGGCGTATGTCTTCGAGCGGTGCGCCTTCGGCAAGAACATCGGCGACTTCCAGGCCGTGCAGTTCAAGGTCGCGGACATGGCGACAGACCTCGAGGCGGCGCGCCTCATGATCTACCGAGCCGCCGACGCGCTCGACCGCGCCGATCCGCAAGCCTCCATGTACTCTGCGATGGCCAAGCGCTACGCCACCGACCTCGGCTTCAAGGTCTGCAACGACGCGCTGCAGCTGCACGGCGGCTACGGCTATCTGCACGACTACGGCATGGAGAAACTCGTTCGCGATCTGCGCGTTCACCAGATCCTCGAAGGAACAAACGAGATCATGCGTGTCGTCATATCGCGGAAAATTCTCGGTGGTAACCGCGGCTGAGCTCGTCAGAGCCTCGCTCGCCCAGTTGCGGCCCCCCATGTCCTCAACGAGCGCAGAACCGCGCCACGCGCGCGGCTACGGCACCCATCCTTCATCCTCTTGCACGTGCGGGGCGACCCTGCCATTCTCGAACCAATCAAGTTCAACGCTGCGACGTCGTACGACGGACGTTTGAGGCGTATGGCTGCGTTCGAGTAACCGCTTGCAGGGATGGATTTCCTCATGGATACGTCACGCAGCTTCTCGCCTCTTCAGCGCATGTTGCACTGGATCGTCGCCCTTGCGGTGATCATCATGATCCCCGTCGGCTTGTACATGGTCCGTCGCGGGGCCTGGTCGAATTTCGACGCCCTCACAAACACCCTCTATAGCTGGCACAAGTTCATCGGCTTCTGCCTTCTGTGGCTGATCGTGGTGCGCGTCATCGTCCGCCTCATGCGCGGCGCGCCTCCGCCGGTGCCGCTGCACCCGCTCCAGAGAATCGCGTCCGAGGCGACCCACTTCGGCATCTACGTGCTGCTGCTGCTGGTACCGATCCTCGGCTGGACCGGCGTCTCGGCTTACGGTGCCCGCGGCACGCCGTTCGGCTTTCAAATTCCCGAGATCATCGCGCAGAACCAGCCGCTCGGTGAGGCCATTCTCAAGTATCACGGATGGGCCGCGATCGGGCTCGGTCTGCTGGCGCTCATGCACATCGGTGCCGCGCTGATGCACCGCTTCGTCTTCAAGGACGGCGTCTTCGCCCGCATGTGGCCCGGCGCCGGCGGCAAGACAGATATGGGTTAGTTTTTCCCCCTCTCCCCGCGTGCGGGGAGAGGGTCGGGGTGAGGGGCGGCGCCAGTCGCGACGTCGGCGTATGCTGCCACCAGTTCGCCACCACACTTCACTTCACCGCCGGCAACGCCAGCGTATCCGCGTGCCCGACGATGCAGCCGTTCCGCCGAACCTGCAGCCAATCCGCAATCACATCAGGCGGCACGCGGCCGATCTCCGCCACCGCCCCCGCGAACCCATCCGCCAGTGCGTCCACCAGCACCTGGTCATCCGCCCCGAGCCGCCACGGCGTCGACGCCTCCAGCACGCTGTAGCCGTTCTCCCGGAACGCGAGTGCCAGCGCCGCCGGTGCCGCCGGCCCCGCGGCGCTACCGAATCCCTTGTCGATCTGCTGATGCGCGTTGAATGCAGCGGCCATCTCCGCATCGGCCTCGTGCCGGGGGCTCCAGCCCTGTTCGCCGTCGTACGTCAGCACCGTGTAGAACGCGGCGCCCTCCCGCGCGACCGCACGCGCCAGACGGGCGATGAAGTCGGCCGAGCAGAGATCGAACAGCGCCGACGCGGTGACGAGATCGGGTCCGCCGCCGATGACCGTCTCGAGATCCTGCATCAGATCCGCCTGGCGAAAACGCACGGCGATATCGAGGCCATCCTTCGCCAGGATCAGCGACGCGCCCTCCTCCGCACTCTCGTCGGCCCACTCCTGCAACGCCGAGCGTGCGGCCACGAGCAATTTCGGATCGTGATCGACCAGCGTCCAGCGCTGTCCGGGGCCAAGCGCCGGTGCCGTCGATCGGATGTTGGCACCGGTCCCGCAGCCGAGGTCGACGACCTCCAGCGCGTTGCGGTTCGCGAGATGTTGCGCCAGCGTCGCCAGCAGATCCGGATCGCGCGCGCGCACGTCGGCGGGCTCGCGCAGCGCCAGCCAGTCTGACGAGAAGCCGCTCATCGTCGTGCCTCCTTGATCACCCGCGCGATCGTCGCTGCGGCATCCGTCCATCGCGGCAGCATCTGCCCCGCGGCCCACGCCGCATCGGCCAACCGCGCACGCAACGCCGCATCGTCGATCGCCCGCCGCAACGCCCGCTGCAACGCCGCCGCATCACCCGGCGGCACCTTCAGCGCCGCATCGTCCGGCACCGTCTCCGCCGCCGCCCCGCCCGTCGTCGTTACGATCGGCAGGCCGCGCGCCAGCGCCTCCGCGAGCACCATGCCATAACCCTCGTAGTGCGACGACAGCACGAAGATATCCGCGCGACTGTACGCGATATCGAGCTCGGCGCGCGACATCGGCCCTGCGATCTCGATGCGCTCTCCCAATCCCGCCGCCGCGATCTGGCGGCGTATCGCCTCGACGGTAGCGGGACTGCGGTCGACAGCGCCGACGATCCTCAGCGTCCAATCCGGCGCACGGCTCGCCGCATCGATCTCCAGCGCGCGGATCAGCACATCGTAGCCCTTGCGCGGCACCACCGACCCGACCGCGAGCAATCGCACCGGAGTACCCGTGCCGACCGCGACCCGTTCCGCCGGCTCCGTTCCAGGCACCGCGACCGTGATCCGCTCCGCCGGCACGGCGAAATCGGCGGTCAGTGTCCGCGCCGTCGTCGGGCTCGTCACCACCACATGACGCGCGCGCGTCAACGCCGCGGTCTCCAGCGCGCGCAGCGGCTCGACGCGCTCCGGCGCAAGCCCCGCTTCCAGGCACAGTGGATGATGGACCAGCGCCACGATCGGCCGCATGAAGCCATCGATCAGGTCAAGCGGCATCGCGCCATACGCGAGTCCGTCGATCAGCAGCACCGCATCGCGCGGTGTCGCGGCGATCTGCGCGGCGGTGCGCGCCAAATCGGCGGGTGATGGATCGGGATAGCCGTCCGGCAGCGCCAGATGCGCGACATCGACACCGAACGCCGGCAGCGCCGCCAGCACCTCGCGGTCATAGGCGTAGCCGCCGGTCGGCAGCGTAATGTCCCCCGGTATCGCGAAGACGGCCTCGACCATCGGCTCAGCCGGCTTTGTCGCCAACCGGGCCCTCGAACCAGGCGCGCGCCAGATCGGTCTCGTGCAGCGTAACGCGAACCTTCGCGAGCCCCTTGCCGTCGCCGCCGAGTGCACCGGACTTCGCCGCCGCGGCAATCGCATCGAAGATATGCCGGCACAGGAACTCGGTCGTCGTCAGCTTGCCCTTGAACGCCGCGATCTCGTCGAGGTTCTTGTAGGCGAGCGGCTTCAGCGTCTTGTTGAGCACATCGAGCGCCGCGCCGATATCGACGACTACGTTCTGCGCCGTCAGCGTCTCCCGGAAGAACGCCACATCCACGACGAACGTCGCACCGTGCATGTTTTGCGCAGGTCCGAAAAACGGATCGGGCAGGCTGTGGGCGATCATGATGCGATCGCGCACCTCGACGGCGTACATCGTGCGGCTCCCTTCGTGATTGTTCAGTCGAACGTGCGTCCCGAATGCAGCGTTCCGCGCTGCGTCAATCGGTACGCCGCACTCTTAGACTCAATTCTGGCCGACGAAGTGGCGCAACAATACGTTCGCGATCGCGTGACGGCCCGGCGCGGTGAGCGCCTGCGGGTGCCGGCCTTCGAGCATCGACCGCACCTCGTCTCGGCTGAACCAGCGCGCGTCCGCAAGCTCGGCTGTGTCGACCTTGAGATCCGTCGTCTCGGCATGCGCGATGCAGCCGATCATCAGCGAGTGCGGGAACGGCCACGGCTGGCTCGCGTGGTACTCGACCCGCCCGATCCGGATGCCGGTCTCCTCACCGACCTCGCGGCGCACCGCGTGCTCGATGTCCTCGCCGTGCTCGACGAAGCCCGCGAGCGTCGAATACATGCCGGGCGCGTAGCGATGCTCGTGCGCCAGGATGCAGCGCTCGCCATCCGTCACCAGCATGATCACGACCGGGTCGCTGCGTGGAAACCACTCGGTGCCGCAAGCCCAGCATTTCCGCTTCCAGCCGCCGTCCTTGACCTTGGTCGCGGAGCCGCAACGGCCGCAGCAGCGCGCATTCTCGTGCCACTGGCTGAGTGCGCGCGCCTGTCCCCCGAGCGACTGGTCTTCCGGCGACAGCACGCCCTGCATCGCCAGCGTGCGCAGGTCCACCGCAGGTCGGAAATATTGTACCGCGCCCGGCGTCGCCCGCGCGAGATGATCTGTGATCGGCAGCGCGAAATGCGCGACGCCGGCTTCATCGAGCCCCAGAAATAGCGCGTCTTCGGTCGCGAGCGCGAGCTGCTCCACCTCGGCTCGCGTCAGCCATCGGATGGTCCCGCTCGTGCGATCCGCACCGGCCGAAATGACCAGCTTCAAATCGACCAGCACCATGAAGCGCGACGTCGCATCCGCGCGCCGCTCGGCCATCCAGGCGTCGTCCGGCCGCTTCGCGCTGACCCGGTCCAGCAGTTTCGTAGTCCCCAGCGTTGGCATGGCGCACCCCTCCCGTCAGCGGAGATAGACCACAGGCGCTTTCCCCGCGCAATGCAACCTCTGCGGCGGTGCAACACGCGCGCCAAGTGCGCGCTCTAACCCTCCTTGCGCACAAAAATTTCCAGGATTGACGCACTGCGGTGCTCTATGCACTGTAGTGCGCAACAATAGGTTTTAAAACCAAAGGGAGGAATATATGGTGTTTTGCAATAGGCTCGGCCTATTGGCCGGTCTGGCTATGGGTGCGTCAGTCGCGTTGGGCGGCACCGCAGATGCGCAGACGCGCACGCTGAACATGCAGGCCACGTGGCCGGCCTCGCTGACGCTCTACGAAAATTTCACCTACTGGGCCGAGCGCGTCGACAAGCTGTCCGGCGGCACCCTCAAGATCAACACCATGCCCGCGGGCCAGATCGTTCCCGCCTTCGAGGTGCTCGACGCCACCCACAAGAAGGTGCTCGACGGCGCGCACGCCTGGGGCGGTTACTGGACTGGCAAGAACAAGACGGCTGTTCTCTTCACCGGTGGTCCCGGCGGCACCTTCGGCATGGATTACACCGACTTCATGGGCTGGATGTATTTCGGCGGCGGCTGGGAGCTCTATCAGGAGTTCTTCCAGAAAGAGCTGAAGATGAACGTCGTCGCCTATTCGGTCCTGCCTTCGGGCCCGCAGGCGTTCGGCTGGTTCAACAAGCCGATCACGTCGGTCGCCGACATGAAGGGCATGAAGTGCCGTCAGACCGGCATCGCGGGTGAGGTCTGGAAGGAACTCGGCTTTACCGTCGTCAACGTCCCCGGCGGCGAAATCATCCCCTCCGCCCAGCGCGGCGTCATCGATTGCGCCGAGTGGGTCGGCGGCGTCGAGGATCTGCGACTCGGCTTCCACAACGTGTGGAAATTCCACTACACCCCAGGTGTCCACGAGAATACCACCGTCGGCGAGCTGCTGTTCAACAAGGACGTCTGGGAGACGCTCAAGCCGCAGGAGCACGAGTGGATCAAGTCGGCCGCCAACGAGGCCTACGTGATCTGGCACGCCAAGTGGCAGCGCCAGAATGCCGACGCGCTAAAGGAAATGCAGGAGAAGCACGGCGTGCAGGTCCTGCAGACCCCGCGCGACATTCTGCTCGAGTTCATCAAGGGCTGGGACAAGGTCGCGGCGGACGAATCGGCCAAGAACCCCTTCTTCAAGAAGGTGCTCGCGAGCCAGAAGGCCTACGCCGAGATCGTCGTGCCCTACAAGCGGTTCTACTTCCCGCCCTACTCCTTCATGGCGAACTACTACTTCCCGCCGAAGGCTAACTGACGCGGCACTCTTCAAGTGAACGACGGGGCGAGTTCGTGGTCACGCGGCTCGCCCCGCTTGCCGTCGAGACCGTCGCCACGTCTTGCTCGGCGACGAAACCAGCTTCTGACTCGTCGCGGCGCCGCGACCAAGGATTCCTTCATGTCCGAACCGCCCCGGTCGCTCCTGACGATCATCCGCAGCATTGACCGCTTAACCGATACGACCGGCCCGCTGATCGCGATGCTTGCCGTCCCACTCGTCGCCGCAGTCGCCTACGAGGTGGTCTCGCGTTACATCTTCCACGCTCCGACGACCTGGGCCTATGACCTCACGTACATGCTCTATGGCACCCTGTTCATGCTGGGCGCCGCCTACGCCCTGCACAAGGGCGCGCACGTCCGCACGGACTTCTTCTGGGAGAAGTTCTCGACGCGCACCAAAGGCATAATCGATGCCGTCTCCTACATCGTGTTCTTCTTCCCGGCGCTCGCCATCCTCGGCTACATCGGCCTCCACGAGGCGATGTACTCGTTCAGCATCGGCGAGCAGTCCGATCAGTCCCCCTGGCGACCGATCCTGTGGCCTTTCAAGGCGGTGGTCCCGCTCGCCTGCGTGCTGCTGCTGATCCAGGGCATTTCCGAACTCATCAAGAGCATCTACGCCGCCCGCACGGGTATCGAACTCGAGCAAAAAGAGAAGGTCGAAGTATGAGCGGGGAAGCCCTCACCGGCCTGATCATGCTGGTCGTGCTGATCGGCGCCATCTTCATCGGCGTGCCGATCTCGTTCACGCTGCTCTTTCTCGCGCTCACCTTCGGCTACTTCGGCATAGGCTCGACCGTCTACGATCTCGCCTACCTCCAGACCATGGGCATGATGAAGGAGGAGCTGCTCGCCGCGGTTCCCCTGTTCGTGTTGATGGGTTTCATCACCGAGCAGGCCGGTCTGATGGAGCGGCTTTTCACCGCTTTCCGCCTCCTCTTGTCACGTGTACGCGGGGCTCTGTTCCTCGTCGTCATCCTGACGTCGACCGTCTTCGCGATGGCGACCGGCATCGTCGGCGCAGCGGTTACCGTGCTCGGCATCATGGCCTCGCCGATCATGAACAAGTCGGGCTACGACCCCGAACTCTCCGCCGGCGCCATCACCGCGGGCGGCACGCTCGGCATCCTGATCCCGCCGTCGGTCATGCTGATCGTGATGGGTCCGGTACTCGGCGTGTCGGTCGCCGATCTCTATGCGGCCGCCTTCGGCCCCGGCTTCATGCTGGCCGCCATCTACCTCATCTACCTTATGGGGCGGTCGCTCCTGAATCCGAAGCTCGGACCGCCGGTGCCCGTAGAGGAACGCGTGCACTCCACCGCCGTCATCCTCAAGGAAGTCTTTCTCGGCGTCGTCCCGCTCGTCGCCCTCATCACCGCGACGCTCGGGTCGATCCTCGGCGGACTCGCAACGCCGACCGAAGCCTCGGCCGTCGGTGCGGTGGGTGCCCTGTTCCTGTCGATCGTATACGGCAGGTTCACATTCGGTGGCCTCAAGCGCGCGCTGCTCAGCACCATGGCCACTTCCAGCATGGTGCTGCTGCTCGCAGTCACATCGAACGTCTTCGGCGCCGTCTTTGCCCGTCTCGGCACGGCGAACTGGATCACCGAGAGCCTGCTCGGCCTCCAGCTTCCGCCGACCATGATGCTGATACTGATCCTGTTCCTGATCTTCCTCCTCGGCTGGCCCTTCGAGTGGCCCGCGATCGTTCTCGTCTTCCTGCCGATCTTCTATCCCGTGGTCAAAGCCATGGGCATCGACCTCATCTGGTTCGGTGCCCTCGTCGCCGTCGTGCTGCAGACGGCGTTCCTCTCGCCACCTGTCGCCATGTCCGCCTACTATCTGAAACAAGTCGCGGATAGCTGGAGCCTCGCCACCATCTACAAGGGCATGTTCCAGTTCATGATGCTGCAGATCATCGCCATCGGCCTGCTCGTCGCGTTTCCTCCGATCGCGACTTGGCTGCCTCACACACTCAACGAGGCCGCGCGCATCAGGCCGATGTCGGAAGAGCACAAGAAGATCATCGAGCAGCAGAAGAAGCAGCAATCGCTCGATGACGACGACTACGGGGCGCCCAAGAAGAAGTAGTGAACACATTTCAGCCCTAAGACCCGCACGGCCGCCCCTGCGGCCGCGCGGGAACAATCCGTGCTCGATCTTCCCGGCTCCTGTCGACAAGTCAGGGGACACTATGTCCCGCTGCGCCGCCTCGGATTGACAGCCCTCGCGCCCCATGCCACCCAGGTCCCACGAGGGAGCCTGAAAAGCGGTCCGTTGTTCAAGTGTCCGCACGATCCGGTCGCCACCGTGGGGGATTCCAAGCGATGACGCCTATCGCCTATCGGGCGGATATCGACGGACTGCGCGCCATCGCCGTGGGTGTGGTGGTGCTGTTTCACGCCCAGCTCGGCCTCTTTCCCGGCGGCTTCGTCGGTGTCGACGTCTTCTTCGTCATTTCCGGCTACCTGATCACCTCGATCATCGCGCGCGAGCTCGATACCGGTACGTTCTCGCTCCTGTCGTTCTACGAGCGGCGCATTCGCCGCATCTTTCCCGCCCTGCTGCTCGTCATCGCCACCTGCCTCGTATTCGGCGCCTGGAGCCTGACGCCGCGACACTACGACCAGCTCGGCGAATCGGCACTCGGCGCCATCGGCTTCCACTCCAACTTCTATTTCGCCGGCCGCGCTGGCTACTTCATGCCCTCCGCCGAGACGATGCCGCTCCTGCACACGTGGTCGCTCGGCGTCGAGGAGCAGTTCTATGTCGTCGCGCCGCTCCTGCTGATGCTGGCGTGGCGCTCCAAGAAGTGGCTCGTCCCCGGCTTCCTGATCCTCTTCGTGGCGGCGACGGCTGCGTCCTTCTGGGGCGCACTCTCCGAAAACGAGAGGGCCTTCTATCTGCCGCACACCCGCGCCATGGAGCTGATGATCGGCATGGCGCTCGGCCTCGGGCTGGTGCCCGCGGTCCGCTCGATGATCGCGCGCCAGGTCCTGAGCGCCGTCGGGCTCGCGATGATCGTCGCTGCCACCGTTTTCTACACTCCGGCGACCCCTTTTCCCGGTCCCGCCGCGCTCGTCCCCTGCATCGGCAGCGCACTCATAATCCATTGCGCAGGGGGAAGCGTTGGCGGCCGCCATGGCGTGAGCTGGGTCGGCGCGCTCCTGTCAACGGCGCCGTTCGTCTGGCTCGGCAAGATCTCCTACTCGCTCTACCTCTGGCACTGGCCGATGTTCGCCTTTGCCGCCTACGAATGGGGCAGCGATCTCGGCGTCCCGACGGCCCTCGCCATCATCGCGGCATCCGTCGTGCTTTCGGCGCTCACCTATCGCTGGGTCGAGCAGCCGGCGCGGACATCTCGCACCATCCTCACCACGCAGCGCGTCTACGCCTACGGGCTCGGCGGCGCCGCAGTGCTCGCCGGCTGCGCGGGCGCCGTCGCCGGAACTCACGGCCTGCCGATGCGCCTCGATCCCGCAATCGCGTCGATCGAATCGCAGGCCACCGCGCGAGGGCGGCGCAGCGCGCTCTGCGAGGCCAACATGCGCGGCAAGCAGGAGGGCCCCTGCCTGATCGGCCGCCTGGATCGTCCACCGACCGTACTGGTGTGGGGCGACTCGCACGCCTGGTCCCTCGCACCGCAATTCCAGGACATCGGCACCGAGCTCGGCATCGCCATTGTCATGATCACCCGCGGCGGCTGCCCGCCGCTCGTCGACAGTGGCGAGCGACGTGCGTTCGGCCGGAAGGCCTGCAAGAAGTACCCGCCCCAGATCGAGAAGCTTCTCGCCCAGGGCACGATCAAGCATGTCGTGCTCACCGCGCGTTGGGGTGGCTATACCGGTCGCCCGACGACCGAATCGTTCGACCGGACGGTCGGCACGCCCCTCACGACGCAGGTCTCCGTCGCCGACGAGGAGGCCTTCAAGACGTCCTTCGCGCGCACCCTCGAGCGCTTCCACAGCGCCGGCATCCGCGTGACCCTGATCGGGCCGGTACCGGAGCTGCCCGTCCACCTGCCGACCGCGATGACGAAAGCGCTGATGCGTAACAAGGAGCTGAAGATCGACTACGACTTCGCCCGCTTCTCTACGCGCCATCGCATGCTGATGGGGCTGCTGTCGGACACCGAGAAGCTCCAGCGCGTCGATGTCGTCTACCCCGACCGCTTCTTCTGTCCCGCCGGCAAGTGCAAATTCGTCAGCAATGGTGTGCCGCTCTACCGTGACGACGACCATCTCAACGTCTACGGCGGGCGCGTCCTGAAGCCGAGCCTCGAGAAGTCGCTGGTTTGGCTCAAGCAGCCGTCAGATCGTCAGGCCAACGTTCCGGCGCGCTGAGCGCACTGCAGATGCTGGAATTCGCGCGGCCGGCCCGTGGCGCCGCGCACCTTCGCGCTACTTCATCACGACTTCGACCTGCACCACCTCGCCCCGCTGCACGGTAAACCCCTGGCGGAAGACGCGGCCCGAATGTCGCGCGGTGACGACGTAGCTCCCCGCCGCTAGCACGTGGGTCGGCAGCGCGCCTGCGGTTTCCTTGATCATCTCGCCGTCGGCGTCGAGGATGGCCCACTGCGCGCCGCTCTGCGCCTCGCCGCCTGCGCGTGTGACGAGCTTGAACGTCACCGTCGCGCCCGGATGCGAGATCGCCACCTCGGTCAGCTTGCCGGCCTCGACCGTTGCGTCGGCATTGACGACCGCGTTCGCGTCGCCGTAGCGGCTGACGATGTGGAAGAAGCCGGCATTGAGCCGCATGATCAGGCCCGGCCGCGCCCCGCTCATGACGAGCTTGCGATTGCCGAGCTGGTCCGTCTCACCGGAATAGATGTCGTAGCTCACCGACATGGCCGGCGCCGCGCTGCCGTCGCCGAGGAGGGCCGCGACCCGCAGGCCCCCCGCATTGAGCACGAAGCGCTCGTTCAGCGGCTTGCCCGCCTCGACCTTCACAGTGCGCGTCATGTGCGCGCGCCCGAACGACACGTTGATGAGATAGCGGCCGGGCGCCAGCCGCAGCAGCGGGCTCGGCTCGCGAAATGTGCGCATGAGCTTGGCTGGCGTCGTATCCTGATCGCTATCCTGGAACAGGCTCCAGACGAGGCCCTGCTCGATCGGCGGACCATCATCGGTGAGGAACGCCGCCACCTGCACATCCTGCGCGCCGCTGGCGACCGCCGGGCCGGAACGCGGGACAACGGTCATGTTCGGCGGCACGTTCTGCACGCCGGGTTGTACGGACTGGCCCTGCCCACCTCGCAAATCGGGGCGCCAGGGATCCGTCGGCTGCTGGGCGAAGCCGGAACTCGACACCGCGACTACGCACACGATCGCGCCGGCGAGCGCCAAGCCCATGCGCACCGATGCCGCAGCAAAGCGGCCGGCAACACCACGGTCTGCGCCTCGGCTCGACACCCTCAGCTCCCTCGTGTTTGCGTCGCCCTGCTCTGCCAAGCCTTCGCGAATCAACTGCGCGCCGAGCGACCCTACCGGATAGCCTTATGACTTTGGCGCTACAATGGCCGCAAACACTGCCCTGTGCAGGGCTCATTGCTCGCCGAGCACCACCACCCGATCAGCGCCCGCCCTGATCTCGGCCGTCCCCTCGTAACGGCCCTGGCGCGTCTGCACCTCGATCACATAGTTGCCCTGCTGCAGCAAACCCATCGGCTCGCTCTCGCTCGAGCTCCACACGATCGCCCCGTCTGCCAGCCGGACCTTCCAGAACACATCGGCTCCCGCCTCCCCCTGCTGCGGGGCGAGCCGCAGCCGCACCCGCGCTGCCGGCGGCGTCAACGACACGGTTTCCTTGCCGCCTGCCGCAATCGCGATGTCGCGGCTCGCCAGCGCGTTGAGCGGCCCGAAGCGCGCCTCGACGCGATACTTGCCGGCCGTGAGCACGACGCGCGGCGACGTGCCGTACGCCCGCACCGGCTTCGCATCGCGCCTGTCGAGCGACACGATCCGCCACTGCACCTCGTCGGGATCGGCGGCCATTCGTGCCACCAGCCCCGAGGCCAGCGTCACCTCCGCCGCGTTCATCACCAGATCGCGGCGCACGATCTCGCCCGCGCCGATCGCGACCCGGTCGCGGAACTCGGCGGCACCCGTCGTGGCGAGCACGTGGTAGGTCCCGGCTGGCAGGACGAACACCGGTCGCGCCGCCGCCGAGCGGGCGACCTCGCGCCGGCCCTGCGGCGCGTCGGGATCGTCCTCCTGCACGACGTACGTCACCTGTTCGATCCGGGTGCCGCCATCGCTCTGGAACGCGGCCAGCTCCAGCTCGCCGACCGCGAGGCGCACCTCGAGCGGGCGCCGTTCGCCAGCCGTGACCGCCGCTTCCTGGACCGTGCGCGTCGACCCGTGCGTGACGACGACCTCGTAGCGTCCTTCCGGCAGCGCGACCTCGGCCGCGGCGCCGCGCGCGATCCAGGTCGACGGCGCCTGCTGCTTCGCGTCACTGCTCGTCTGCCGAATGACGAACCGCGTCCCCTCGAGCGGCTTGTTGAGCCTGCCAGCGAGCGCGGAGAGCTGCAGCGTCCCGCCCGCGAGCGCGAGCTGCACCCGCATCGACGCCACGTCCGCGACCTCGATCTCCTGCCGCGTCGCGAGCAGATCCAGCTCGGCCGTCACCGCATAGCGTCCGGGAACCAGCGGCAACGTCACCATGCCGCCCTCGAAGCGCTGCACCGGGGCGCCATCACTTCCACTACCGCCGAGTTTCTCCACCCGCCAGCGCACCGGCAGATCGGGCACCGCCGTCGCCTTCCCGAGCGACGCCACGAGATGAAGACCAGGGCCACTCGGCTCCGGCATGCCTCCCTTCTGCGCAGCCGCCGCCGATCGCATCGCCAGCGTCGCCGGGCGCGGCCCGCGCGACACGATCTCGATCACTTCGCCGATCGCGCTCACCACCTGCGGACCGGCGGCGGCGATATAGTGCTGCCCGCCCGTCGTCGTCGTCAGGCACTGCATCTGGCGCGCGTCGGCCTGGGACATCGCGATCGACAGCACATGGATCACTACCCGCGGATACTGGGCGCGGATTGTATCGGTCAGCGTGCACGGGTTCTGCTGGCAGTTGTCGAGGTCGTCGTGCACGAGCAGGATCGTGCCCGGCGCGCCCTTCGGCATCGTCTCCAGCGCCGTCTGCAGGCCGGCGGTCACCGGGCCACGGCCGCGCGGATTGAAATCGGCGAGCATGTCGGCGATCCGCACCGCGTCGCCTGCCTCCGGCGCCCGCATCACCTCGACGTCCTGGCAGCCGGTGCGGCGGTGCCCGTAGGCGACCAGCCCGACCCGGAAGTCCGCCGGCAGCTTCGGCAGCGCCTCGGCGAGCCCCTGGCGCACGAGCTGAAACTTGGCCAGTCGCTCATTGCCGATCTTGCCCCACATCGAGCCCGAGCCATCCATGACGACCGTCAGCGGCGGCCCGTCGGCGGCCAGCACCGGGCGCGAGGCCGCAATCCACATCGTCCCCGCGGCAAGCAGGACGACGGCCGCAGCCAGCCATCGCGACCAGATTTGACCCATTGCAAGCCCTTCATCGAGTCGTGTTCGCGCCATTGTACCGCAATAGGATATACGTTAGCGAGAAGGCCGCTGCGGCACCATCCGATCGTCGCCCGCCCACCTGCATCCAATCCTCCCCGGAAACACTATGACGAATGCCATCATCGAGTTCCTGCAGAAGCGCCGCTCGGCCAAGGCCATGCTGCTGACCGCGCCCGGACCGACGCCCGCCGAGCTCGAAACGATCCTCGCCTGCGCCGCCCGCGTGCCCGACCACAAGAAGCTGGTGCCGTGGCGCTTCGTCGTGTTCCAGGGCGAGGCGCGCGCCCAGTTCGGCGAGACCCTCGCCCGCATCGTCACGGCGGAGGAGAAGGAGCCGCCCTCGCCGGTCCGCCTCGATGCCGAGCGCGGCCGCCTCACGCGCGCGCCGACCGTCGTCTGCGTCGTCTCCCGCGTCGTACCGACCCCCGGCGCCCCGGAGATCGAGCAGCTTCTCTCTTGCGGCGCCGCCGCCTTCAACCTGTGCCTCGCCGCCAACGCACTCGGCTACGGAACTTGCTGGCTCACCGAGTGGTACAGCTTCAACGCGTCGGTCGCCAAGGAGCTCCGCCTCGCCCACAACGAGCGCATCGCCGGCTTCGTCTACATCGGCACCAACAGCGCGCCGCAGGAGGACCGCGAGCGCCCCGTCCTCGCCGACATCGTCACCCACTGGCGTCCCTGACCGAAACGCCACCTTACCCATCGCCCCTTCCATCGAACGCGGAGACCGCAGACCATGTTCTACGACGCGATCCAGAACCAGCACGGCCTCAAGCACGATCCCTTCAAGGCGCTGATGGCCCCGCGTCCGATCGGCTGGATCGGCACGGTCAGCAATGACGGCATCGCCAACCTCGCGCCCTACAGCTTCTTCAACGCCGTCGGCGACCGGCCGCACTACGTCGTGTTCGGCTCGGGCGGCATCAAGGACACGCTGCGCAACGTCCAGGAGAACGGCGAGTTCACCTGCTCGATGTCGAACTGGGATCTGCGCGAGCACATGAACATGTCGTCCGCCGCCGTGCCGCCGAACGTCGACGAGTTCCCGCTTTCGGGCCTCACCGGCGTGCGCGGCAAGCTCGTCAAGGCGCCCTACGTCAAGGAAGCGGCGGCCGTCTTCGAATGCAAGCTGCATCAGGTGATCGAGCTGCCGGCAATCGCGCCGCAGAAGGGCGGCTTCATCATGGCGGTCGGCTACGTCGTCGGCATCCACATCGACGACCGCTACATCAAGGACGGCATCGTCAACACTGCGGCGATGAAGCCGCTCGGCCGCATGGGCTACATGGAATACGCCGTCGTCACACCCGAGACGACCTTCTCCATGAACCGCCCCGAGGTGGACGCGGACGGCAAGCTCACCGGCCGTCTGCCCGAATTCGACGGCAAGTACAGGTAGGTGAACACAATCCACGAGGGAGCAAATGCCGGCCTCTCATGTCGATGAAGTTCGCGAAATTCTGAAGCTCTTGGAACGAGGCGCTCAGTCGGATCGCGCTGCGAGATTCGTCGAAGCCGAGGGTCGCGTCAGCAGACACTTTGCAGGCGCAGCAGATTGGTTGCTGACTTTTTGCGTCGAAGCGGTGAAGACGGACTTAGCCGGAAACACCGTCGTGCAAGATGCCGTATCGTTCTTGCGCGACGAGGATCTGCCGCTCCTGGCCCACCAACTTCTCGCGCTACCAGACCGCGATATCGAGGAACTGCTGGCCATTGTGGCGCTCCAGGCGCCATCCCTGCTGCCAGATCAATTCAGCGCGCTCCTCGATTATGATGAGTGGGCTAGTCACTCTGACCCTCTAGCCTCACCGGCCTCCTATCACCTCGTCTTTGATGGAGGCTCACCCCTGTCGCTATCGCTGTCCCTGGCCGCTCACCGACTACATCCAACATGGCACCTTCCCGCTACCGGTCCAGAGTGCCGGATCGGTGGCAAAGGGTCTAGCACCTGTGCTGCGTGCGGCCAGCCACTTATGCATCTGATTACGCTCGAACATATTCCGGCGGAACTGGGCGTCTCTCTCCCTTCGCTAAGGCTGGAAACTTGCCCAACTTGCTCAGAGCCCACCTTCTACAGCCACGACGAAAGCGGACTGCCAACGGCGCTCGTCTCGTCGGAATTGATGGACTCTGAATGGACGCAAGAGCCCATCGTGGAACGCAGAGCAAGTCTCGCCAGAACGCCGGAACGATGGGCGAGACAATCATCCACCTTGAGCAACAGTCGGCAGAATCTATTCAAGGTCGGGGGGCTGCCGAGCTGGGTGCAGGGTGCAGACATACCGACTCAGCCCCAATCGGGCAGGAAAATGAAGTTCCTCCTGCAATTCGATTCAGGTCTCGCCACGACAGATGGCGGCGAGTTCCTTTGGGGCAGTGGCGGTATCCTTTATGTCTTCTGGGATAACGAAGCACGAGTAAGCTGCCATTTCCATCAGTGCACATGACGCTCCGCAACGCGATCATCCCCTCTCCCCGCGCGCGGGGAGAGGGTTAGGGTGAGGGGCGGCGTCAAACGCTAACGATGGCGTATGCCGCCCCTACCTCACTTCCCCTGCCAGTTCGGCTTGCGCTTCGCGAGGAAGGCATCCATGCCCTCCTTGAAATCGGCGCTGGTGTAGACCATGCCGACGAGATCGTCGTCGTTGACCGGTCCCTGGCGCTGACGCAGGCGACGCAGCAGCTCCTTCGTCACCCGCATCGTCAGCGGCGCATGCCCCGCGAGCTGCCGCGCCAGCGCATCGGCGCGCGCCTCCACGGCGGCATGATCCTCGACGATCTCGTTGACGAGGCCGATCCGCAGCGCCTCGTCGGCCTCGATCAGCCGCGACGTGTAGATCATGTCGATGACAGTCGCCTCGCCGAGCAGCGCGACGAGCCGCTCCAGCGTCGCCGCCGACAGGCAATTGCCGAGCGTGCGCGCGATCGGAAAGCCGTACTTCAGCGACTTCGACGCGATCCGCATGTCGCAGCACGCCGCGATACCGGCGCCGCCGCCCGTGCACGCGCCCGTGATCGCCGCGATCGTCGGCACCGGGCAGCGTTCCAGCGCGGTGAACACCTTGTCGGCGTTTTTCTCGTAGGCGATGCCCTGCGCGGGAGTATCAAACGCCCGGAACAGCGAGATATCCGTGCCGGCCGCAAACGCCTTGCCGCCGGCGCCGCGAAACACGATCGCCTTGACCGATCCATCGGTCGGCACATTCGAGCAGATCTCGGCGATCCGGTCGTACATCTCGAACGTCAGCGCGTTGTACTTCTCTGGCCGGTTGAGCGTCGCCGTCAGCACGCCGCCATCGAGCGTAGTCAGGATCTCCTCGGACACTTCGCAGCTCCTCATCTCCGGTCCGGCACCTGCGCCGTGCCGCACTTACGCTACCTGCGCGACGTCCTGCACGACCGCCACGATGTCGCCGACTACGGCGTTGACCAGCCGCTCGTCCTCGCCCTCGGCCATGACGCGAATGACCGGCTCCGTCCCCGAGGGGCGAATGAGCAGGCGGCCGGAGCTGCCGAGCCGAAGCCGTCCGGCCTCGATCGCATCCACGACGCGCTTGTCCTGAAGTGGCGAGCCATTGGCGAAACGCACGTTGCGCAGCAGTTGCGGCAGCTTCTCGAACCGGTTGCACACCTC
>VFQN01002778.1_pt1 | contig 26233 bp, 22 predicted proteins | sample 3512371 | NCBI WGS metagenome assembly VFQN01 (sample SAMN10412370, study PRJNA504923) | tailings metagenome | isolation source: Replicate 2 from Balatoc abandoned mine | place: Philippines: Itogon, Benguet | collected 2017-08-28 | reverse complement strand
GGGCGAGGTGACCTGGACGGTGAAGGCGGGCGCGGGGGGCTGCTCGGCGGCGAGGACCGCCACCGCCTCCGGTCGGGCCGCCGGGACCGCGGGGTTGAGCTCACGGGTGTCGAGCGTCGCGCTGAAGGAGCTGTAGGACGGCGGGCCGGAGGCCGGACCGGCGGGGGCCGCCGGCGCGCCGGTCGTGGCCTGTGAACGGATGGGCGCGACCGCGGGAACGTCCGGCGCGGCGGCCGCGACGACCCGGGCGGCGCTGGCGCCGACGACCGCCGGCGGGGCGGTCGGCGCGGCCTCGGGGAACCGGAGCGCCTCACCGAGACGCGGGACGTCCGGCGTCAGGGGCAGCGGCGCGGTGCGTGTGACCTCGGGGACGACGACGCCCGGGGTGGGCACGGCCTCTCCCGCGGGGGCGGGGGTCGGCGTCGCGGCGACCGGGACCTCGTCTGCGGGCGGGGCGGGCGCCTCGGTCGATCCGCCGTCGCCGGCGGGCGGCGTGGCGGGCTCGGCGGGCGACTCGTCGACCGGCGTCGGAGCCGGCGTCTCGGCGGCGGGGGTCTCCTCGACCGGGGCCGGGGTCTCCTGGACGGGAGCGGGCGCCTCCTCGACCGGGGCGGGCGCCTCGGAGACCGGAGCCGTCGTGGGCTGCTCCTCGACGGAGGCCGGCGGAGCGGGCTCCGTCGCGACCGGCGGGTCGGCGACGGCGGTGTCGGCGAACGCCAGGGCCGGGAGCGCGAGCGCGGCGACGAGGACGACCAGGGCGGCGATCATCCACCGGGGGGTCACCCGTCCGATGTCGAGATCACGAGAGATCATCGAGGAATCCGCCGAAACCGCCGATCGAGGGTCGCGCGGGCGGCCGTCGCCGCCAGCGCGGGCAGACTACACCCGTGACCGGATGGCAGGGAAGAGGGTGGTCCGAGGATCCCTCCGTCGGGGGATCGGCACCCGTTGCGGTGCGCCGGCCGTGCCGGGTCCTGGCGCTCGCGGTCCTCATCGTGGCGCTGCTCGTCGTCGTCGCGGGGTGCGGTGGTGACGATGCCGGCGAGGTCGCCACCACCGCCCCGGCGGCCGGCGAGGTGACCGTCTGGTTCTCGGACGACCAGGGGGTCCTCCGCGCCGAGACGCGGCCGCTCCCGGCCGGCGTCGCGCCAGTCGACGCGGCCCTCGCCGGGCTCGAGGAGGGGCCCGAGGACAGCTCGCTGCTGCCGGCGCTCCCTCCCGGAGCCCGCGTCCTGGACGCGGACGTGGTGGACGGGGTGGCGACCGTCGATCTCTCCGCGGAGTTCGAGACGGCCTATCCGCCGGGCGGCGCGGCCGCGGAGCTCGCGGTGGTGGGGCCGATCGTGCGGACCGCGTCCGGGGCCTCGGGGGCCCCGCGGGTCAGGTTGCTGGTCGAGGGGCGCGTGCCCGCGCCGACCGGCACGCAGTTCGACTTCTCCGAGCCCCTGGCGCCGGGGGACCTGCCCGCCCCGTAGGCCCGCCGATGACGGCGGAGGCCGCCGTTAGAGTCGATCGCCGGTGCCCCCCGCGACCCAACTCCACCTGCCCCTCCCGGCTCCCCAGCCCGGGGCGGAGGGTCGCGACTCCATGCCGGACCGGCTGTGCGCGCTGCTCGAGCGCCGGGGCAGGCCCCTCGAGGTCGGCCACGTCGCCGCCCAGCTCCTGCGCCTGCGCCGCTGCCCCGAGCGGCTCCAGCGGCGGCTGGTGGCGGAGATCGTCGAGGGGGACCCGCGGCTGGCATGGCTGGGGCGCGACCTCGTGGGCCTCGCCCCGCCGGAGTGGTCCGTCACCCGTCTCGACGAGGCGACCTTCTGCGTGGTCGACCTCGAGACGACCGGCGGTTCTCCGGGGCACTCGAAGGTCACGGAGATCGGCGCCGTCCGGGTCCGGGCGCTGTGCATCGAGGACCGCTACAGCAGCCTCGTCGACCCCGGCCGTCCGATCCCCGCCGCGGTCACCGAGCTGACCGGGATCGACGACCGCCTGGTCGCCGGCTCGCCGGACATCGCCGTCGCCCTTCCCGGGTTCGTCGAGTTCGCCGGGCAGGACGTGCTCGTCGCCCACAACGCCCCGTTCGACCTGCGCTTCCTCAACTACGAGCGGCGGCGGCTGACCGGGCGCTACTTCACCCAGCCGTGGCTCGACACGCTCGTGCTGGCCCGCCGCCTGCTCGACGGTCGTGCCGGCCGCCACGACCTCGCCACGCTCGCCGCCTGGGCCGATACGGCCGTGCGGCCGAACCATCGTGCCCTGCCCGACGCCGAGGCGACGGCCGAGGTGCTGATCGTGCTCATCGGGATGCTCGCCGAGCAGGGCGTGGACACGCTCGAGCGCGCCGTGGCGTTCGGGGGCCTCGGCGGCATGCGGTACGCCCACAAGCTGGCGCTGGCCGAGGACCTGCCCTCGACCCCCGGCGTGTACCTCATGCGCGACCGGGCGGGCGAGGTGCTCTACGTCGGGAAGGCGGGCAACCTCCGTCGCCGCGTGCGCTCCTACTTCGGCCCCGGCGGCCGCCACGGGCGGCTGATCGGGCGGGCCCTCGAGCGGCTCGAGGTGGTCGACCACGAGTGCTGCGGCTCCGAGTTCGCCGCGCTCCTGCGCGAGGAGCGGCTGATCAAGGACCTCCGCCCGCCGTGCAACCGCCGCGGCACCACCGCCGCGGGTCACTACGTGCGCGTCGCGGCCGCCGCCGACGGGCCGCGCGTGCAGGTGGTGCCCCTCCCCCGCGAGGACGAGGGGGCGTACTTCGGGCCGTTGCGCTCCCAGCGGCTGACCCGCGAGGCCGTCGGCTGCCTGGGACTGCTCTATCCGCCCGCCCCCGACGCTCCCGGCGGCTACGCCGCCGAGACCCACCGCGAGCTGACGGCCGCGCTCGCGGGGGAGCCGGCCGCGCTCGGTGCGCTGGGCTGCCGGCTCGGCGCCGCGCTCGCCGCGGGGACGGTGCGGGCGGGCGACGGCGGCGAGGGCCCCGATTCGGCCGGCTCGGTCCTCGGGCTGCTCTCCGCCCTCGCGCGCGTGCGTCGCGCCCGCGCGCGCGCGGGCGTCATCATCGAGCCCGCCGTCGAGGACGGCGCCGCCGAGGTCTTCTTCGTCGCCGGCGGGGTGGTGCGCCACCGGGTCGTCGTCGACGACGCCGCATGGGCCGCGCCCGTGCGCGAGGGGCTCGCGATCGTGCGGCGGTGGTCGCGCGAGCCCGCCCCCCTCGCCGCCGACGCGCTGGACGAGGTGACGATCGTCGAGGAGCGCCTACGCGCCCGCGACGCGGTGCCGTTGCGCGCGGGCTGGCGCACTGCGCGCGTCCTGGAACGCGTCGGCCGGGCCATCGAGAGGGTCGCCGCGGCGGACCGGCCCGAGCCGGAGGCCCTCTCCGCCTGAGGATCCCGGGGCCGGCGCGGAACCGTGGGACCGGCATCTTAGGGTGTCGCCGCGGCGACCGTGGTGGCGGGGCTCCCGCACCTGCGCGACGCCACCGGGTCCAATTGGACCTCGCGTGCAGGCCCGATTGGACCCTGGCCGGCGAGGCCGGGGGCGGGCGCCGGATCCTCGCCGTCGCGCGGTGCACTCGGGTCGCATCCCCGCCACACCTCGATGGTGACCGGGTTGAGGGCGATCCCTACCGTCGGGAACCCCGTCTTCGATCGGGTCGGCCGGCCGCGGTGTCACGCCGGTCGGCGGCGGGGTCCAATTGGACCACCCGGCGTCGTCCAAGTGGACGTCTCCGGCCAGCGGGGCGCCGTGGCGGCGGCGCGGCTCGGTGCTGATCAGAGGGCGCGCCGGGCCTCGTCGTGGGACGCTCCGGGGGTGGGGACGAGGGGATCAGGGGCGACGATCCGGGCGGCGGCGGCGCTGGCGCTCTCCGGTCGCTACGGCGCGTTCGGCCGCCAGGCGGCGGCGGGCCTCGAGGCGTGGGCAGCGGCGCGGGGCGTGCGGCTGCGCATCGAGGACGATCGCAGCGACGGCGCCCGGAGCGCCCGGCTGTGCGCGACGCTGGCCCCCGGGGCGGACATCCTGCTCGGGCCCTACGGCAGTGGCCCCGGTCGCGCGGTCGCGGCCGCGATGGCCGGGCGGCCGGAGGTCGTCTGGAACCACGGCGCGGCTGCGGTGCCGGGCCCACGGGGGAGGATGGTCGACGTCCTGGGTCCGGCGCGCGCGTACTGGCGCGGGCTGCCCGCGCTGGCGGGCGACGCGCGCGTGGCGGTCGTGCGCGCCCCCGGGGGCTTCGGCGCCGAGATCGCGGAGGGGGCCATCGCGGCCCTCGCCGCCGCCGGCCGGCCGGCGGTGCTCACGGCCGACCTCGACCCTGCGCGGCCGGAGGGGGCGGTCGGCGCGGCGGTGGCCGCGGGCGCGGACTGGGTGGCGGGCGGGGGGCGGATGGAGGACGACCTGGCGCTCGCGCGGGCGATCGCCGCCGCCGGCCTGCGCGGGGCGCTCGTGGTCTGCGGGGTCGCGGAGGCCGGGCGCGCCCTCGGGGACCTCGTCGCAGGATGGGTCGGGCCCGTGCAGTGGGACGGGACGCCCGGCCCGGTGCCGCCGCCGCCGGGCGCCGACTACCCGGCGGCGCAGGCGATCGCGGCGGCCATCGTGGCGGCGGAGGCGCTCGAGCTGGCGGGCTCGGCCCGGCCGGACGCGCTCTGGGATGCGGCCCGCGCGCTGCGCACGCGCACGCTGATCGGCCCGTTCGCCGTCGACGGGGAGGGGCGCCAGACGGCCCACGCGCCGGCGCTCGTGCGGTGGGAGGCGGGCCCAGGCGGGCCGGCGCGCCGCGTGGCGTGGCGTCCTGCGCCCGGGGGCGCGTGAGACACTGCGCGGCGTGACGGTGGCGGACGGCGCAGCAGACCCGGGCGTCGCGCGCCTCGTGGACTGGTTCCTGCGCGAGGGCGCGGACCTGCCCTGGAGGCGCACGCGCGACCGCTACCTCGTGCTCGTGGCCGAGGCGCAGCTACAGGCGACGCCGGTCGCCCGCGTGCTGCCCTACTACGAGCGCTTCACCACCCTGTGGCCCACGGCCGGGGACCTCGCCGGGGCGTCGCTCGGCGACGTGCTCGCCGAATGGCAGGGGCTCGGCTACCCCCGCCGCGCTCGGAACCTCCACGCCGCCGCCGCGGTCATCGCGCGCTCGGGCTGGCCCGAGCGGCTCACCGACCTGCCCGGCGTCGGCGTCTACACCGCCGCGGCGATCCGCTGCTTCGCCGACGGCGAGGACGTGCTGCCCGTCGACACCAACGCGGCGCGCGTGGTCGCACGGCGCTTCCCCGGCGGATGGCCGGGCGCGCCGGGCCGCGGATGGGAGGCGGGGCAGGCGGTGATGGACCTCGGCCGCCTCTGGTGCACGGCGCGCGCGCCGCGGTGCGAGGCCGGGTGCCCGATGCGTGCGGGATGCCCGGCCGCCGAGGCGGGGACGGTGGCCGAGGTCACTCCGGCGCGCCGTGCGCAGGGGCGGTACGAGGGCTCGATGCGCCAGCGCCGGGGCGCTCTGCTGCGCGAGCTGGCGTCGGCCGGCGCCGTGAGCGCCGGGCGCGATCCGGAGGCCGCGGCCACGCTGCTCGCCGACGGGCTCGCCGGGGAGCGCGGCGGGATGCTGGTGCGGGCAGGGGCCGGCGCGTGAGCCAGGGCCGGGTGGTGGTCGCGGCCGTCATCGAGCGCGGCGGACGGGTGCTCGTGAGCCAGCGCGGCCCCGGCGCCGGGCAGCCCGGCAGGTGGGAGTTCCCGGGGGGCAAGCGCGAGGCCGGCGAGGCCGACCGCGAGGCGCTGCGGCGCGAGCTGCGCGAGGAGCTCGGGATCGACCTCGTCGTGGGCCCGCGCGTGTGGACCGCCCGCGCCGGCCCGCTCGAGCTGCGCTTCTACCGGTGCGAGTGGATCGGCGGCCAGCGCCCCCGCCCGCACGCCAGCGTGCAGTTCCGCTGGGTGCGCCGCGAGGACCTGCCGGCGCTGTCGTTCCCGCCCGCCGATGCGGGGCTCGTCAGCGCGCTTGCGAACGGGGGCGTCTGACGATCGTCCCGGTCGTCCGGCTTGTGCGGGCCGGTACACTTCCCAGCGACCCGGGAGGTGGGGATGGCCAAGGCAAAGCGGCAGCGGCGAAACAGCATCAGGACGATGTCCGCCGATTCGTCGGCGCTGGAGGCGCTGGAGTCGCTCGAGCGCGCCGAGCGCTCGGCCGCCGACTCGCGGGACGCGGACGACGACGAGCGCGAGCCCGCCGCGGCCGCGGCCTCCGGGGACGCGGAGGAGGACCGGGCCTGATCCGGGGACCCCGCGGACGCGGGGTCAGGCGGAGCGGGTGAAGGCCTCCCCGCTCACCAGGAAGCGCACCCGACCGCCGAGCTCGGCGCCGTTGTTGGCGACCCGCTCCAGGTGTCGGGCCACCAGCACGGCGGCCGCCGACCATACGCGCGTCTCCGGCTCGTCCGGCGCCGACGCGACGCCCGAGAGCACCTCGCCGAGCATCTGACGGACGACGGCGGCCTCGTCGGCCGCCTGCTCCCCGAGCTCGGCGTCGCCGCGGGCGATCGCCTGGACCGCGCGGGCGAGCGTGTCGACGGCCCGCGCGCTCATGCGCGAGATCAGGGCCTGGATCTCCGGCACGGCCCCCTCGGGGCGCACCGAGGTGGCGGCCTCGGCGATCGCCACCGCGAGGTCGCCCACCCGCTCCAGCGCGATCACCGCGATCAGCCCGACATGGAGCAGGCGCTGGTCGCCGGCCACGGGCGCCTCGAGGAGCTGGAGGCTGAAGACCTTCTGGTCGAGCTCGGCGCAGCGGATGTCGACCTGGTCGTCCGTGGCGATCACGTCCGCCGCCGAGGCGATGTCGACCTCCTCCCACGCGGCGACCCCGCGCTCGACCTGCGAGAGCACGAGGCTGGCCATCTCGACCAGGCCGGCGCGGAAGTGCTCCATCTCGGCCTGGAAGTGCAGTCGGGTCGACATCGTGAGGATCCTCTCATGCCCGGCGGCCGATCATGTGAACCTCGCTGTCACCGTTGCGGCAGGTGGCCTCCCGCGTAGGCGATCAGGGCGTCGGTCGTGGCGATCAGGCGGCTGCCCTCGGAGCCGCGGCTCGAGCGCACGCCCCCGTCGGCCTCCTGGAGCCGCCGCAGCGCCGCGCGGGCGGCCGGCGGAGGCGTGCGCCCCATGGCGCGGAGCGCGCGGATCGCGGCGGCCGTCGAGTTCGCCTCGGTCGGGGCGCCGCGCCCGGCCGTGCTGAACCCGCCGTCGCGGTTGCGCTGCGCGGACATCCACGCCGTGCCGGCGCGGAGCCCCGGGTTCGAGGGCGGGACGCCGGACGCGCGGAGGGCCTCGATCACGAGGGCCGTCGCGTCGACCGAGTCACGGCGCCGCGCCAGCGCGAAGTCCCAGCCCCCGGGGCCGCGCGCGGCGAGCGTGGCGCGCACCGCGTTGCGTGGCACAGGGAGGCCCGCGGCGCGCAGCGCGAGCATCGAGAGCGCCTGGTCGTAGGCCGTCGCGCCGTAGCGGCCCGCGGCGTACCGGGCCCGGATGCGCGCGACGTAGTCGACGCCGCCGAGGGCGCGCGGGTCGGCCCCGGCCGCCACGGCCGCCATGGCGACCTTGCCGGCCCCGCCGGCCGTCGTGGCGTAGGCCGGCGCGACCCGGCCGAGGGCGCGCAGGCGGGGCCGAACCGCCGCCCGCGAGCGGCCCTGCGCGCGCAGGGCCACGATGACGTCGGCCTGCTGGCCCGCCGGGGCGCCGGCGACGTTCGCCGTGAGCCATGCGGCGGCCCGCGCCGCCGCGCGGTCGTCGGCCGCGGCCGCCCCGGCGTGCGGGGCCGCCACCGCGAGGGCGGTGGCGGCCGTCAGGGCTGCGGCGGCGCGCCTCATCGGCGCCCCGCCGGCCGGCCGACCGTGAACGAGCCGGTGTTGATGCGGGCCATCCCGAGCGACTCGCGGTTGCCCGCGCCGTCGGTCGCGCGGCTCCACACGCGCCACGTCCCCGGCGCCAGGCCCCGGCCCACCGGCAGCAGCCAGTTCCCGCCGACCGACCGCGCCCTCACGAAGAGGGCGTCCCGGCACGGCCTGGGCTTCGTCATGCCGCCCGAGCGGGCGCGGAAGCGGCACTGCGTGCCGACGCGCTTCGCGAGCGCCACCTCGACCCGCGCGACGTCCGAGCGGTCGGGGCCTGCGGTGCCGCGGACCGCGCGCACCCTCGCGGTCCGCGCGCCGAGGCGGGGGAACGTCACCCGGCTTCCCGGGGCGACGGAGTCCTCCGAGGCTCCCGCAGGGCCGGCGGGGGCCCCCGCGGGGGCCGGGGGCAGGTTGCAGACCGTCGGGTCGTCGCCGAACGCGCAGACCGCCCGCGACGCGCTGCGGATGTCGCCCGCGCGCGTCGCCTGGACGGCCGCGACGCCGGCGCCCTGGCCGACGAACGTCGCCCGGCCCGCCGCGTCGGCCGTCGCCGTCGCCGCCCCGTAGCGCACCTGCGCGCCGGCGCCCGGCGCGGGGGAGCCGTCGGCGCCGTAGCTCGTGACGGTGACCGTGAACGGGCGCCCGGTCGGGACCCGGTCGGCCGAGGGCGCGATCTCCAGCTCGCGGGCGCCGTCGGAGGCGCCGAAGTACCAGAGCACGCGGTCGCCCTGGGCGAGCTCCTGGTTGCCCACCTGCGGCGCGACGCGGTTGACGCGGTACTGCCAGCCGGCGGTGCCCGCGTTCTCGTCGGACCCGATCCGCTGGACCTGGATCGCGGAGAAGGCCGGGAAGTACTCGAAGCCGAGGCCGAGGCCGGTCGAGGAGGTCGCGCGGTAGAGCTGCCAGAAGGCCGACCCGCGGCTCACGTCGGCCGGGGCGAAGTTCCTGTCGAACACGGTGGCCGTGCCCGTGCCCTCGATCGGGATGGCGCTCTCGGGGACGAGCGTCGCGCTCGATCCCTCGACGCGGACGACGGTGTCGATGCCGGTGGCGGCGGGCGCGGCGACGAGCCCGGCCGCGCATGCAGCGGCCAGGGTGACCCGGAGGGGGGTGTGCACGGATGGTCCTCATTTCGCGGAGGTTCTCGGGATGCGGGCCGCCGCAGGTCTCCTGGCTCCCCGGTGATGGCGCGGCGTCCACGGCCTTCCCGGGCCGAGGCCCAGTGACCGACTCACGTCATGTGGACGCCGCTCCCGGGTCACAGTGGCGCGACCGCGCCGGATTCGCACCGGCTTCCCTCGCACCGGCCCGTGAAGCGCGATGAACCTACCCGCTAGGCTCCGCATGTGTCCACCGCCGGATTCGCCCTTGAGGACGGACCCCGCGCGGGCCTGGTCGAGCGGGTCAACCGCGACCCGGTGCTCTTCTGCCTCGCCACGCTGACGATCACCGTGCTGGGGCTCGCGCTCGACCGCTACTCCGACCTCGGCTTCCAGCTCGTGCTGTCGGTGTGCACGTGGGGCTTCCTGGCGATCGCCTTCGTCTACCTCACGCCCATCGAGCGCGCCCAGACGAGCGTCGTCGTGGTGGTCGCCACCTGCGCCGAGATCATCGGCTCGGTCATCTGGGGCGTGTACGAGTACCGGCTCGGCAACCTGCCGCTGTTCGTGCCGCCGGGCCACGGGCTCGTGTACCTGACCGGCCTGCGGCTGAGCCAGACGCCGTTCTTCCGCGCCCGTCCGCAGGTGCTGGTGCGGGCCGCGATCATCGCCGTCGGCGGCTGGGCCCTGCTGGGCCTGACGCTCCTCGGGCGGACCGACGTCGCGGGCGCCGTGGGCGCGGCCGTGCTGATCGTCTTCCTGCTGCGCGGACGTGCCCCCGCCGTCTACGCGGGCGTCTTCTTCGCGGTCGCCTTCCTCGAGATCTACGGGACCTGGGTGGGGACCTGGACCTGGGCCGAGGAGATCCCGGGGATCGGGGTGGCGGACGGCAACCCGCCGAGCGGCGCGGCGAGCGGATACGTCTTCTTCGACATCGCGGCGCTCGCGATCGCGCCCCGGCTGCTGGCGCACGCCGGCTGGCTCTTCGGCTCGGGCCGTCCCACGGTGCCGGAGCCCCGCGGGGGCTGAGGGTGGCGGAGCAGTCGATCACGGGCGAGATCAGCCTCCTGTGGCAGGACGTCGACCCCTACGCGGGCGACGTCCTGCTCCTGACGCTGGACACCGACGAGCCGATGCGCATGAACACGTTCGAGATCAGCGGCGAGCTGGCCGCGCGCCTCAAGGACGGCGTGCTCGAGGAGGGCATGCGCGTGCGCGTCGAGTGCCGCGCCGAGACCATCGAGATGGTGAACCTGGAGAACGGCGAGACCTCCGACGAGGACCGCGCCGTGGTGATCGACGTCGTCGTCCTCGCGGCCTGAGCGAGGACCGGGGGAGCGGCGTCTATACTCCGGCGCGCCGGAGACGGCAGCACCCTGGGGCGTAGCCAAGAGGTAAGGCAGCGGGTTTTGGTCCCGCGATCGGGGGTTCGAATCCTCCCGCCCCAACCAGGCAGGTCCACTTCCTCACGCCCCGGGACGGACTCGACCATCGCATGAGCATCGGCGCCGTCGTCCTCGCCGCCGGCCAGGGAACCCGCATGCGCTCCTCCCTGCCGAAGGTCCTCCACCCGCTCGCTGGCCGGCCCATGCTCGGATGGGTGCTCGACGCGCTCGCGGGCGCCGGCGTCGAGCGCACCGTCGTCGTCATCGGCCACGGGTCGGAGGCCGTCCGCGAGGCGCTCCCGGCGGGGGTCGGCGCGGCGGTCCAGGAGCCCCAGATCGGCACCGGGCACGCCACCCAGGTCGGCCTGGCCGAGCTCGACCCCGCCTGCGACACGGTCGTCGTCGCGTGCGGCGACACCCCCCTCCTGACGGCCGACCTGATCGGCCGGATGCTCGCCGTCCACCGGGAGGCCGGCTGCGCGGCGACGATGCTCACGGCCGACGTCGACGACGCGGGGGCCTACGGACGGGTGGTCCGCGCGCCCGACGGGACGGTCGCCCGCATCGTCGAGGCGCGGGACGCGTCGCCGGAGGAGCTCGCGCTCACCGAGTTCAACGCCGCCCTCTACGTCTTCGACCGCGCGGCGGTCACCGCCGCCCTCGCCGGCCTCGGCCGCGCCAACGCCCAGGGCGAGGTCTACCTCACCGACGCGATCGAGGGGATCGACGGCGCCGTCGAGGCGGTCCGCGTCGACGATCCCGAGCCCGCCGCGGGCGTCAACGACCGCGTCGACCTCGCCGCGTGCGAGGTCGTGCTGCAGCGCCGCCTGCGCGAGGAGCTGATGCGCGAGGGCGTGACGATGCCGGATCCGGACGCCGTCTACGTCGCCGCCGGGGTGCGGGTGGGGCGCGACACGGTCCTCCACCCGGGGACCCACCTGCGCGGCGGCACCGTGGTCGGCGAGGGCTGCGAGATCGGGCCCGACGTCGTGGCCACCGACTGCTCGATCGGCGACGGCTGCACCGTCATCAGCGCGCACATGGTGGGCGCGCGCCTCGGCGACGGCGCGCAGGCCGGGCCCTTCGCCTACCTGCGGCCCGGCACGGTCCTCGAGCCCGGCTCGCGCGTCGGCACCTACGTCGAGCTCAAGAACACCGTCCTCGGCCGGGGCGCCAAGGTGCCGCACCTCTCCTACGTGGGCGACGCGTGCGTGGGCGAGGGGACGAACATCGGCGCCGGCAACATCACGGCCAACTACGACGGCTTCCGCAAGCATGCGACGACGATCGGCGCCCGCGTGCGCACCGGCTCGGACTGCGTCTTCGTCGCCCCCGTGACCGTGGGCGACGATGCGATGACCGGGGCGGGGTCCATCATCACGGAGGACGTCCCCGCCGGGGCGCTCGGCATCGCCCGGGCGCGCCAGTCGGTGATCGAGGGGTTCACGGAGAAGGCCGCCGCCCGCGCGCGGGCGGCGGCGCAGGATGCGACGGGGGGCGAGCACCGGTGAGCACCAGCATCGACCGCGAGGACTCGAAGCGCCTGATGGTCTTCGCGGGCCGCTCGAGTCAGGAGCTCGGCCAGCGCATCGCGGGCCGGCTCGGGATCGACCTCGGCGCCGTGACGCTGAAGACCTTCGCCAACGGCGAGATCTACGTGAAGTTCGAGGAGAGCGTCCGCGGCGCGGACGTCTTCCTGGTGCAGTCCACCTCGCGGCCGGTGAACGACAGCCTCATGGAGCTGTTGATCATGATCAACGCCGCCAAGCTCGCCTCGGCCCACCGCATCACGGCGGTCATCCCCTGGTACGGGTACTCGCGCCAGGACAAGAAGTCCGCGCCGCGCGAGCCGATCACCGCCAAGCTGATCGCCGACCTGCTCTCGGCGGCGGGCGTCGACCGCGTGCTGACCATGGACCTGCACGCGGGACAGGTGCAGGGCTTCTTCGGGGTGCCGGTCGACCACATGACCGCGCTGCCCATGTTCGTCGACGACTTCCGCGAGCGCGTCTACCAGGGCGAGGTGACCGAGCGGCTGGTGGTGGTCTCGCCCGACGCCGGTCGCGCCAAGCTCGCCAACCACTTCGCCGAGCGCCTCGGCGCCACCCTCGCCGTCCTCACCAAGCAGCGGCCCGACCACAACGAGGCCGAGATCACGCTGCTGATCGGCGATGTCGAGGGGCGCGCGGCGATCCTGATCGACGACATGATCGACACGGCCGGCACCCTCTGCGCCGGCGCCAAGGTGGTGGCCGACGCGGGCGCCACCAGGATCTTCGCGGCCGCCACCCACGGGCTGCTCTCCGGGCGGGCCGTCGAGCGCCTGCGCGAGTCGGTGATCGAGCAGGTCGTGATCAGCGACACGGTCCCGCTGCCGCCCGAGGCCGCCGACTCGGACCTCTTCCGTGTGCTCTCGGTCGACCGGATCCTGGCCGACTCGGTGCACAACGTCTTCTGCGACGAGTCGGTCAGCGCGATCTTCGCCGGGGAGAATCAGTTGTTCTAGCGCCCCCCCGCGGGGTACGGTCGCGGCCGCTCGGCAAGCGACCGGGACGTGCGGGTGGCACGGGTCCTCTACACGATGGGGCACTGGATCGCGGGTCACCGCGTCCCCGTCCTCATCGCCTGGATCGCGGCCGTCGTGGCGGTGGTGTTCCTGGTCGGCACGGTCGGCGCCAAGACGAGCAACGACCTCAGCCTGCCCGGCACCGACAGCCAGGCGGCCACCGACCTCCTCGCCGACCGCTTCCCGCCGCAGCAGAACGGCGCGAACCCGGTCGTCTTCCACGTCGACTCGGGCACGCTCGAGGACGGCGCCGCGCGGCAGAAGGCGATCAACTCCGCGGCCACCGAGCTCCGCAAGCTCGACTACGTCTTCAGCGCCGTCAACCCGTTCAGCCAGCAGGGCCAGGCCCAGCTGTCGCAGGACGGCCGGACGGCGTTCATCAGCGTCCTGCTGAGCGTCGGGTCGGACTCCCTCACCACCGAGCAGGCGGAGGAGGTCCGCGACACGGCGCAGCCGTTCGCCGACCAGGCGGGCATGGAGATGGCCGTCGGGGGCTCGGTCGGCAGCGAGCTGTCGAAACCCGAGACCGAGAGCAGCGAGCTCGTCGGGATCATCGTGGCGACGATCATCCTGACGCTGACGTTCGGGTCGGTCGTGGCGATGGGGATGCCCATCCTCACGGCCGTGCTGGCGCTCGTGGGGGCGCTGTCGGTGATCGGGCTGATGGGCCACCTGTTCGGCGTGCCGGTGATCGCGCCCACGCTCGCCACGATGATCGGCCTCGGCGTCGGCATCGACTACGCGCTCTTCCTGGTGACCCGCCACAAGGACCAGCTGCGCGCCGGCATGGGGATGCGGGAGTCGATCGCCACGGCCGTCGCCACGTCCGGCAGTGCGATCGTCTTCGCCGGGACCACCGTCGTCATCGCCCTGCTGGCGCTGGCGGTGGCCGGCATCCCGCTCGTCACGTCGCTCGGCTACGCCTCGGCGGTCGCCGTGGTCATGGCGGTGCTCGGAGCGATCACGCTGCTGCCCGCCCTGCTCGCCCTGGCGGGCGACCACATCCACTCGCTGCGCGTGCCGGCCTTCCTGCGGCCGTCCGAGAAGCCCGCCGGCGAGGGCATGTGGGCGGCCTGGGGCCGCACGGTGGTCCGCCGCCCCCTGGCCGCGATCGGCGTCTTCCTTGCCCTCCTGGCGGTGCTGATCGTCCCGCTCTTCTCGCTCGACCTGGGCCAGGAGGACATCGGCGCGACCCCGACCGACACGATGGAGCGCCAGGCCTACGACCTGATGACCACGGGCTTCGGCGTCGGCTTCAACGGCCCGCTGCTCGTCGGCGTGAGCCTCGGCACGCCGGCGACCGCCGACCCGGAGGTCACCGCCCAGGAGAACGAGCTCCTGGCGCTGCAGGCCGAGCTCGAGGCCGAGCAGGCCGAGGGGGAGGCGCAGCAGGCCGCGCTGGAGTCGCAGGGCGCCGCGCTCCAGGCCCAGCAGGCCGAGCTCGAGGACGAGCAGGCCCAACTCGTCTCCGAGCGGTCGGCACTCGAGGCGCAGGCCGCGACGCTCTCCCGCCAGCGCGCCGACCTCCAGGCCCAGCGCGCCGTGGTCGAGCGCGAGGTGCAGGCCGCAGGCGCGGCCGTCCGGGCGATCGTCGCCCGCGCCGAGCGCGCCCTGGAGCGCGCGCGCGCGGAGGCCGGCCGGCGCCAGGCGATCGAGCGCCGGCTCGTGGCGGTCAACGCCCGCATCGCCGCCGTCCAGGCCCGGATCGCCGCCGCCGAGGCCGACGCCCGCCCGCCCCTCGAGGCGCTCCTGACCCGGCTGCAGGCCGACGCCGCGCGCCTGCGGGGTCAGATCACCGCCGCGCGGGCGGCCGAGCGCGCCCAGATCGAGCAGGCCGCCACGCTGCGCCGCCAGGCGGCCTCGCTGCCCCAGGCCCCCGGGACGCTGCGCCGCCAGCTGCAGGAGCTCGTCGCGGGCACCGAGGCGCTCGCGAACCAGGCCGCCCAGCTCGAGCGCGAGCGGGCACGGCTCGTGGCCCAGGCCGCCGAGCTGGAGCGCCAGGCGGCCGCGCTCCAGGCGCAGGCCGCGGATCTCCAGACGCAGAAGGCCGACCTCGAGGCCCTCCAGGCGGAGGCGCAGGAGCAGCAGAGCCAGGCGCTGGCGCTCAAGGACCAGCTCACGACGACCCTCACCAAGGCCGGCGGCGACGCCCGGGGCACCGACCCGCGGCTCGTGCGCATCCAGGACGCCCTCGGGGCGACCGACGACATCGTCCTGACCTCGCCGCCGCAGATCAACGAGGGCGGCGACGCGGCCGTGTTCACGGCGATCGCGGGCACGCCGCCCGCCGCCACGGAGACGGCCGACCTGGTCGTGACCCTGCGCGAGACCGTGCTGCCGCAGGCCACCGCCGGCGACGACCTCGAGGCCCACGTCGGCGGCAGCACCGCGGCGAACGTCGACCTCGCCACCGAGATCACCGACCGGCTGCCGCTCGTGATCCTCGTGGTGCTCGGGCTGAGCATGGTCGTGCTGCTGATCGCCTTCCGCTCGGTGCTCGTGTCGGTCCAGGCGGCGGTCGTCAACCTGCTGTGCGTGGGCGCCTCGTTCGGCGTCCTGACCGCCGTGTTCCAGTTCGGCTGGGGGATCGACCCGCTCGGCATCGAGACCACCCGGGACACCGTGCCCATCGCGAGCTACGTGCCGCTGATGATGTTCGCCGTGCTCTTCGGCCTCTCGATGGACTACCAGGTCTTCCTGCTGTCCTCGATCGCGACGCGCCGGGCCGAGGCGCTGGGCGACCGCGACGCCGTGGCCGCGGGGGTCGCCTCGAGTGCCCGCGTCGTGACGGCGGCGGCGCTGATCATGATCGGCGTGTTCGGGAGCTTCGTGCTGAACGGCGACCCGACCGTGAAGCAGTTCGGCGTGGGCCTCGCCCTGGCCGTGGCGCTGGCGGCGTCGGCGGCGCTGGTGCTGACCCCGGCCCTGATGGCCCTGATGGGCCGCGGCACCTGGTGGCTGCCCTCGGTCGTCGACCGGTGGCTGCCGCACATCGACATCGAGGGCGAGTCGATCCTCGGCGAGGCGATGGGCGTGGAGGAGGAGGCGGCGGAGGCGCGACCCCGCATGGCCGCTCCCGGTGACGGCGGCGGGGCGCGCGGCGCGGCGGCCTCCGACGGCGCCGGGCCGCCGGCCGACGGCGCGTCCGCCGACGGCGACGGTGCCGCGCCCCCGCACGCGCCCCCGGCACGGGCCGACGCGACCCCGGCCGACGGCGACGGCGCGCCGGAGCCGCGGCCCGTGCCGGCGCCGGAGGCCGCCGACGGCGACGGGACGGCACCGGCGGTGACCGAGGCGATCCCGGTGCCGGAGCCCGGGCCCCCGGCCGGCGAGGCGCGGCCGCCGTCCGACGGGAACGGGTCCTCGCCCGCCTGACCCGGCCCCGCGGGGGCCCGCGGTCCGGTACACTCCCGCGTCGGCCCCGACCAGGATCACGATCACGCATGGCACACGTCGCCCTCACCGCCCAGCCGCGCACCGAGCTCGGCAACGGACCCACCCGCCGCCTGCGCCGCCAGGGGCTCGTCCCCGGCGTCGTCTACCAGGCCGGCGGCCCGTCGCTCCCCCTCTCGCTGCCGGGGCACGACCTCAAGCGGACCCTCGCCGAGGGCCGTACCGGGGTCATCGACCTGGTCGTCGGGGACGCCGCGGCCACGCCGGTGCTCGTGAAGGACTGGCAGCTCCACCCGGTCCGCGGCGACGTGATGCACGTCGACTTCCAGCAGGTCGACCTCACCCAGGAGATCGAGGCGCCCATCCCGGTCATGCTGGTCGGCCAGTCGGTCGGCGTACGCGACGGCGGCGTGCTCGACCAGCCGCTGCGCGAGATCACGGTCAGCGCCCTGCCGGACAGCCTGCCCGACCTGATCGAGGTCGACGTGTCCGAGCTCGGCATCGGCGACTCGCTCACGGTGGCCGACGTCACGGCCGGCCCGGGCGTGACCATCACCTCCGACCCCGAGACCGTCGTCGCGTCGGTCGTGGCGCCGACCGTCGCGGTCGAGGACGAGGGGGTCGAGGGCGAGGAGGCCGTCGCGCCCGAGTCCGCGGACGGGGGCGGCGAGACCTCCGGCGAGTAGCCGCGCGCGGGGCGTGCCGGAGGAACCGATCCGCCTGGTCGCGGGTCTCGGCAACCCCGGGGCGCGGTACGCGGGCACCCGTCACAACGCGGGGCAGATGGTGGCCGACGCCCTCGCCGGCCGCCTCGGCGCCGGTCGCGCGGTCGCGCGCTACGGCGGGCTGCTGCGCGAGGCGCGGGGGCCGTCCGGGCCCGTCGCGCTGCTCGTGCCGCAGACCTACATGAACGACTCCGGCGACGCCGTCGGGCCCGCGGCGGGTTCGCTGCACGCGGCTCCGGGGCAGGTCCTCGTGGTGCACGACGAGATCGACCTCCCCTTCGGCACCGTCCGGGGCAAGCAGGGCGGCGGCCACGGCGGCCACAACGGGCTCCGATCGGTCATCCGCGGGCTCGGCAGCGGCGACTTCTGCCGCCTGCGCGTGGGCGTCGGGCGCCCGCCGGCCGAGTTCCGCGGCGACCCCGCCGACTGGGTCCTCACCCGCTTCTCCGAGCCCCGCGAGGAGGTCGACGCGCTGATCGCGCGCGCGACCGACATGGCGGAGGTCGTCCTGGCCGAGGGCATGGGCCCCGCGATCGAGCGCTTCCACGCGTCGCCGCCCGGCGCCCGCGCCCGCGCCCGCGGCGAGCGCCGCGAGGCCGCCCGCGCCGCGGCGGGCGAGCCGGCCGAGGGCGACGCGCCCGGCGCGGAGGAGGGCGCGTGAGCGACGCCGGCGCCATCGACCGCCTCGTCGCCGCCGACCCCTCCCTGGCCGCGGCGGCGGCCGCCCTCGCCGCGGGCGACCGCGCCGGGGGCCTCGCCCTGGCGCGGCCCTCGTGGCCCTACGCGCTGGCCGCCCTCGCACGCACGGGCGAGCGGTCGTTGCTCGCCGTGGCGCCCGGCGACGACGAGGCCCGCGACCTGGCGGCCGAGCTCGTGGCGCTGGTCGGCCGCGGCGCGGTGGCCCTCTGGCCGACGCGCGGGGTCGCCGCCGGCGCCGCCGTCGGGCCCTCGCCGCACCTGGTGGGGCAGCGGGCACGCGCCGTCGCGACGCTGGGCCGCCCGGGCGCCATCGTCGTCGCGGGCGCGCCGGCGCTTGCCGAGCGCGTGGCGGGGGGGCCGGCCGAGCCGCTCGAGCTGTCCGTCGACCAGCGGGTCTCCTCGCTCGACGACCTGCTCGACCGCCTGACCGCGATGGGCTACGAGCGGGTCGACCAGGTGGAGGAGCGCGGCGACGTGTCCGTGCGCGGCGGCATCCTCGACGTCTACCCGTCCACGGCCGACCTGCCCGCCCGGATCGAGCTGTTCGGCGACGAGGTCGAGAGCATGAGGGCGTTCTCGCCCTTCACCCAGCGCACCATCCGGCCGATCACGCGACTCATCGCCTGGCCCGCCGCGGAGCCCGAGGGGCCCCTGGCGGATCCGCTGGAGGACCCCGCCCTCTCCCGGGTGGACGTCGTGCGGCTCGCCCCGTCGGAGCACGCCACGGCGCTGCGGGAGGCGCGCGAGCGCCTGGAGGACGAGGCCGCCGCGGGCGCGCTGGCGGAGCCGGCGGACACCGAGGCGGCCCTGGCGGGTCTCGCGGCCCTCGATCTGGCGCCGCCCGCCGGCGGGGCCCCGGCGGCGTTCGACGCGGTCGAGGCGCGCTTCACAAGCCGCACCCCGTCGGAGGCCGAGACCGAGCTCAACCGCCTCGCCAAGGCCGGCCTGCGGGTGGTGCTCGCCTTCGCGCGGCGCGGGGACATGGCACGCGCGATCACGCGGATGGAGCGCGTGCGCCCCCGGGAGCTCGAGCCGGGCGAGCTGCCGGCGCCGGGCGAGGTGGGGGCGGCCGTGCTCGGCGTGCGCGCGGGGATGGTCTCCCGCTCGCTCGGCCTGGCGGTGGTGCCGGAGGAGCGCGTGCTGCGGCGCCGCGCGTCGTCGGCGCGGCGCGGGCCCGTCGTCGGCAAGCGCCTGGCGAGCTTCCTGGACCTCAAGGTCGGCGACCACGTGGTGCACGAGGACCACGGCATCGGCCGGCTGACGGGCTTCGAGACGCGCACCGTCGCGGGGCTGACCCGCGACTACCTGGCCCTGGCCTTCGCCGACGGCGACCGGCTCTACGTGCCGCACGACCAGCTCGACCGCGTCACCCGCTACGTGGGCGCCGACGGCTCGCCGCCCGCGCTGTCGAAGCTGGGCGGCAAGGCCTGGGACCGGATGAAGTCGCGCGCCCGGGCGGCCGTGCGCGAGATGGCGGGCGAGCTGATCGCCCTCTACGAGGCGCGCGCCGCCGCCCGCGGCTACGCCTTCCCCCCCGACGACGAGCTCACCCGCGAGCTCGAGCGCACCTTCCGTCACCGGGAGACGCCGGACCAGCAGCGGGCGATCGACGCCGTGGCCGACGACATGGAGCGGCCGCGCCCGATGGACCGCCTGATCTGCGGCGACGTGGGCTTCGGCAAGACCGAGATCGCCATGCGCGCCGCCTTCAAGGCCGCGGCGGCCGGCAAGCAGGTGCTGATGCTGGTGCCCACCACGATCCTCGCCCAACAGCACCTCGCCACCTTCCGCGAGCGCTTCGGCGAGCTGCCGGTGAGCGTCGACATGGTCAACCGCTTCCGCACGCCCGCCGAGACGCGCGAGGTGCTCTCGCGCTACCGCGAGGGCCGCCTCGACGTCCTGATCGGCACCCATCGCCTCCTGTCGATGGACGTGCAGCCGAAGGACCTCGGCCTGGTGATCGTCGACGAGGAGCAGCGCTTCGGCGTCGCCCAGAAGGAGTCGCTGCGCCAGCTGCGGCTGCGGGTCGACGTGCTCGCGATGAGCGCCACGCCCATCCCGCGCACCCTCCAGATCTCCCTCTCGGGGCTGCGCGACATCAGCGTGATCGAGACGCCCCCGCCGGGCCGGCGGCCGATCGCGACCCACGTGGGCGAGTACGACGAGGCCCTCGTGGTCGAGGCCCTGCGGCGCGAGCACGCGCGCGGCGGCCAGAGCTTCTACCTCCACAACCGCGTCGAGACGATCGAGGAGGCCGGGGAGGCCCTGCGGGCGCTCGTCCCCGAGATGCGCATCGTCACGGCGCACGGGCAGATGCACGAGCACGAGCTCGAGGAGGTGATGCTCGCGTTCGTGCGGGGCGAGGCGGACGTGCTGGTGGCGACCAGCATCATCGAGTCGGGGCTCGACATCCCCCAGGCCAACACCCTGGTGGTGGAGCGGGCCGACGCCCTCGGCCTGTCCCAGCTCTACCAGATACGCGGCCGGGTGGGCCGATCGGACGTGACGGCCCACGCGTACCTGCTCTATCCCGACGCCTCGGCGCTCACCCGCGAGGCCTCGTCGCGGCTGCGGGCGCTCGCCGACTACACCGAGCTCGGCAGCGGGCTGCGCATCGCGATGCGCGACCTGGAGATCCGCGGCGCGGGCAACCTGCTGGGCGACGAGCAGAGCGGCCACGTCGCCGCCATCGGCTTCGAGCTCTACCTGGAGATGCTCAACGAGGCCGTCATGCGCGGGCAGGGCGAGGAGCCGCCGGAGCGCGAGGTGCGCGTGGACATCGCCGTCTCCGCCTACATCCCCACGTCCTACGTGCCGCTCGAGGCCGCGAAGATCGATCTGCACCGCCGCATCGCCCTCGCCGCCACCCTGGAGGACGTGGACACGCTGCGCGACGAGATCGAGGATCGGTTCGGACCGATACCTGATCCGGTGGCCGCGCTGCTCTCCGTGCAGCGCGTGAGGGTCAAGCTGCGGGCCGCCGGGGCGAGTCAGATCGCGGTCCGGTCCGGGCGCGTGACGGTGGGCCCGGTGAGCCTCACGAGCCAGCAGCTGCGCGCCCTGCGCGAGGCGCAGCCCGCCGCCAGCTATGCGGGAAGCGAGCGCCTGGTGTCCCTTCCCGCGGGTCCCGCCGGCAGCGAGCGGCTGGCCGCCGCGGAGGCCGCCCTCGACGCCCTCGCCGGCGCGGCGGCCCTCGCCGCGTAGCCGCCCCGGAGCGGTGGAACATCGGCGCCGGGGCCTTAAGGCGGCCCTAACGGGGACGCGCGGGGGAGGTGCTACGATCGCCCGCGTCGTGACGAAGACCAACCGCAGATCTCCGCTGGTGGCGGGGGTCCTCGTCGGCCTCGTGGCGCTGGGCGTGGCGGGTTTGCTGATCGTCTCCGGATGCGGGAACGACAGCGCGGACCTCCCCGACGGCGTCGTCGCCCAGGTGGGCGACGCCAACATCACCGAGGCGCTGCTCACCAAGACCATCGAGCAGAGCCGTGCCGAGGCCGAGGCGCAGGGCGCGACCCTCCCCGAGGAGGGCGCCGAGGGCTATGACGCGGTCCGCCAGCAGGCCCTCCAGTCGCTCATTCAGCAGCGGGTGGTGCTGTTCGAGGCGCGGGAGTGCGGCAGGCCCTGCCAGGTGACCCCGAAGGAGATCACCGCGGAGCTCGACCGCATCAAGGAGACGAACTTCAACGGCTCCCAGAAGGACTTCAACGAGTTCCTTCAGGAGCGGAAGATCTCCGTGGCGGATGCGCGGGGGATCGTGCGCAACCAGCTCCAGCAGCAGGCGCTGTTCAACCACTACACGCGGGGCGTCCGCTTCACGGCCGCCGACGCGCGCGCCTACTACGACGAGAACCCGCAGCAGTTCACGACGCCCGCCGGCCGCACGGCCAGTCACATCCTCGTGGAGACCAAGGCCGAGGCCGACCGGATCCGCGCCGAGGTGACGCCGGAGAACTTCGCGCAGCTGGCGGAGGAGAACTCCACGGACACCGGGAGCGCCGCCCAGGGCGGCGACCTCGGGCAGATCCAGAAGGGGCAGCTCGTCCCGGAGTTCGAGAAGGTCGCCTTCGCGCTGGAGGATGGCGAGATCTCCCAGCCGGTGAAGACGCAGTTCGGCTGGCACATCATCACCGTGGACATCACGCCGAAGACCACCACCAGCTTCGCCGACGCGCGGCCGCAGATCATCCAGACGCAGCTCGCGCAGGAGCGGCAGACCGCCTTCCAGGAGTGGAGCGAGAAGGTCCTCGCCGAGTGGGAGGACCGCACGGTCTACGCCTCCGACGACCTGAAGCCCCAGACAGACGAGGCGCCAGCGGCGACCACCCCGGCCCCGTAGGCTGCCGGACATGGTCGTCGTCGTCGGACTCGGTGCGGGTGCGCCGGAGTCCCTGCCGGCGGTCGCGCTCGACGCCCTGCGGTCCGCGTCGCGCATCCTCGCACCACCGCTCGACCCCGCCCTGGCGGCCGCGCTGCCGGTGGCGACCGAGCCCCTCGGCGACCCGACCGCGGCGCCCGACGGGTGCACGATCGCCGCGCCCGACCCCGAGGCGCATCGCATCGCCGCCGCGCTGCCCGCGGCGCGGACGGTCCCCGGCCGCGAGGCCCTGCGGGCCCGGGCGATCGGGGCGGAGGTGGCCGCGCTGGCGGAGGTCGGCCTGCGGCTGCGGCGCGACTGCCCCTGGGACCGGGTGCAGACGGCGGAGACGATCGTGCCGCACACCATCGAGGAGGCCTTCGAGGTCGCCGACGCCGTCGCCACCGGCCGCGGCCTGGCCGACGAGCTGGGCGATCTGCTGTTCCAGTCCGTCTTCCTGGCCCAGCTGCTCGAGGAGCAGGAGGGGGGCGCCGACCTCGCCGCCGTCGCGCGCGGCCAGGCGGCCAAGCTGATCTCCCGCCACCCCCACGTCTACGGCGACGCCGTCGCCGAGACGGCGGCCGGGGTGGTCGACGTGTGGGAGCGTCGCAAGCGGGAGGAGCGCGCCGACCAGGGGATCTTCCACGACCTGCCGCCGGGGCTCCCCGCCCTGGCCTACGCCACCAAGGCGCAGAAGCGCGCGGCGGCCGTGGGCTTCGACTTCCCCGGCGTGCCCGCCGCGCTCGACAAGCTCGAGGAGGAGACCGCCGAGCTGCGCGCCGACCCGGGCGCGCGCGAGCTGGGCGACGTGCTGTTCGCGGCGGTGGGCGCGGCCCGTGCGCTCGGCGCCGACCCGGAGCTGGCCCTGCGGGCGTCGGCCCAGAGGTTCCGGGAGCGGGTGGAGGGGGCGGCACGGCTCGCCGCGGCCGCCGGTGACGACTTCGAGGCCCTGTCGCCGGAGCGGCAGATCCACTGGTACGAGGAGGCGCGACGGTGATCTCACGCAGCGACGAGTGGGGGGCTCTCGTTGCCCACGCCGACGGCGGCGCACGGGACGCGCACCTGCGCGACCTGTTCGCCGCCGATCCGGCCCGCGGCGACGAGCTGACGCTGCAGGCCGGCGATCTGTTCCTCGACTACTCCAAGAACCGCGTCAGCCGCGAGACCCTGCGCCTGCTGATCGACCTGGCGCGGAGGGCCGGCGTCGCCGAGCGCGCCGCGGCGATGGCCGCGGGCGCGCGCATCAACGTGACCGAGGACCGGGCGGTGCTGCACACCGCCCTGCGGGCTCCGCGCACCGTCTCCGTCGAGGTCGGCGGCCACGACGTCGTGCCGGACGTGCACGAGGTGCTCGACCGCATGTACGACCTCGCGCGGCGCGTGCGCACGGGGGCGTGGACCGGGGCGACGGGGCAGCGCATCCGCACCGTCGTGAACATCGGCATCGGCGGCTCGGACCTCGGGCCGGCCATGGCCGTGCGCGCGCTGCGCGACGTGGCCGACCCCGCGATCGACATCCGCTTCGTCTCGAACATCGACGGCAGCGATGTCGCCGACGCGGTGGCCGGTGCCGACCCGGCGAGCACGCTGTTCGTGGTCTGCTCGAAGACGTTCACCACGCTCGAGACGCTGACCAACGCGCGCACCGCGCGGGCGTGGCTGGTCGACGCGCTGGGCGAGGATGCGGTGGGCAGCCACTTCGTCGCCGTCTCGACCAACGCCGAGGAGGTCGCGGCCTTCGGCATCGACACGACCGACATGCTCGGCTTCTGGGACTGGGTGGGCGGCCGCTACTCGATGGACGCGGCGATCGGCCTGACGATCGCGATCGCCGTCGGCCCCGAGGGCTTCGCGGAGATGCTCGCCGGGTTCCGGACGATGGACGAGCACTTCCTCACCGCGCCGCCCGAGTCCAACATGCCGCTGCTGCTCGGGATGCTCGGCGTGTGGAACTCCAACTTCCTCGGCGCCGACACCCACGCCGTGCTGCCGTACAGCGAGCGGCTGGGGCGCTTCCCGGCCTACCTCCAGCAGCTCGACATGGAGAGCAACGGCAAGTCGGTCGATCTCGACGGCCGCCCGGTGGACGTGCAGACCGGCCCGGTGGTGTGGGGGGAGCCCGGCACCAACGGCCAGCACGCCTTCTACCAGCTCATCCACCAGGGCACCCGGCTCGTGCCGGGCGACCTGATCGGGTTCTGCCGCCCGGCCCGCGACGTCGGCGAGCACCACGACCTGCTGATCGCCAACCTGCTGGCCCAGGCCGAGGCGCTCGCGTTCGGGAAGACCGCCGAGCAGGTGGCCGCCGAGGGCGTCGACCCGTCGCTGGCACCGCACCGCACCTTCCCGGGGAACCGGCCGACCAACGTCATCCTGGCGCCGGCGCTCACGCCCTCGGTGCTCGGGCAGCTGGTGGCGCTCTACGAGCACAAGGTCCTCACGCAGGGCACCGTCTGGGGGATCAACTCCTTCGACCAGTGGGGGGTCGAGCTGGGCAAGGCGCTGGCGATGCGCATCGCTCCCGAGCTGACGGCCGCCGAGCTCCCGGATCTGCGCCACGACGGCTCCACCAACGCACTGATCCGCCGCTACCGCGCCGAACGAGGGAGGGCACACTGATGCAGCTCGGGATGATCGGACTGGGGCGCATGGGCGCCAACATCGTGCGCCGCCTGATGCGCGACGGGCACGAGTGCGTCGTCTACGACGTGAGCGCCGACACCGTCGCCGAGCTTGCGGCGGAGGGCGCGACCCCGGCCGACTCGCTCGCCGACCTGGCCTCCAAGCTCGACGCCCCGCGCGCCGCGTGGGTGATGGTGCCGGCGGGCTACGCGGGCCAGACCGTGATGGAGCTGGCCGGGCACCTGGAGGCCGGCGACATCGTGATCGACGGCGGCAACAGCTACTACCGGGACGACATCGACCGGGCCGAGGAGCTCGCGCCCCGGGGCATCCACTACGTCGACATCGGCACCAGCGGCGGCGTCTTCGGCCTGGAGCGCGGCTACTGCATGATGATCGGCGGCGACGACGACGCCGTTGCCCGGATCGACCCGATCCTCCGCACCCTCGCGCCCGGCGTGGACGCCGCGCCGCGCACCCCGGGCCGGGAGGGCGAGCCGGCCCAGCCCGAGATGGGCTACCTGCACTGCGGGCCGGTCGGGTCGGGCCACTTCGTGAAGATGGTCCACAACGGCATCGAGTACGGCGTCATGGCCGCCTACGCCGAGGGCCTCGCGATCCTCCGCAAGGCCGGCGTCGGCAAGGAGGAGCAGGTCCACGACGCGGAGACCACGCCGCTGCGCGACCCGCAGTACTACCGCTACGACATCGACACCGCCGCCGTGGCCGAGGTGTGGCGGCGCGGCAGCGTCATCTCGTCGTGGCTCCTCGACCTCACCGCGATCGCCCTCAACGAGGACCCGGCGCTGGCGGGCTTCGGCGGCCGCGTCTCCGACTCCGGCGAGGGCCGCTGGACCGTGATGGCCGCGGTCGACGAGGGCGTCCCCGCCCACGTCCTCGCCGCCGCGCTCTTCGAGCGCTTCTCCTCGCGCGGCGAGGCCGACTTCGCCGACAAGCTGCTGTCGGCAATGCGCAAGCAGTTCGGCGGCCACCACGAGAAGACGGCCTGACGGCGTGGCCGTCGTCCGCATCAACGCGATCACCGTCCCCGCCGACCGCGCCGAGGAGTTCGAGGCCCGCTTCGCCGCGCGCGCCGGCGAGGTCTCGAAGGCGCCGGGCTTCGAGGCCTTCGAGCTCCTGCGCCCCTCCGACGACCGGGGCGTCTACCTCGTCTACACGCGGTGGGAGAGCCAGGAGGCGTTCGACGCCTGGGTCGAGAGCGCCGCCTTCACCCGGGGCCATCGTGCCCACTCCTCCCAGGGGCCCGTGAGCAACCAGAGCGAGCTCTGGAGCTTCGAGGTGATCCAGCGCGAGGAGGGCGCTCCCGCCGCCTGACCCCCCCGCTTCGCGCCCCGGATGGCGCACTTGGGCCATCGATGGAGGTCCAAGTGCGCCATGAGCGGCTGCGGTCGGGCAGGGCTCGCCGGGACTCGAGCGGCGCCGCCCGATGGCGCCAGGGCAGGGCTGGCCCGGCCCGCCGCTGGCGTCCCGTCGAGTGGTGGGATTTCCGGGTAGCCGGTAGCCACATGGAGG
>VFQN01002777.1_pt1 | contig 26235 bp, 38 predicted proteins | sample 3512371 | NCBI WGS metagenome assembly VFQN01 (sample SAMN10412370, study PRJNA504923) | tailings metagenome | isolation source: Replicate 2 from Balatoc abandoned mine | place: Philippines: Itogon, Benguet | collected 2017-08-28 | reverse complement strand
CTTTCTTGTCCCTTTCCTGCCCGGGCAGGAAAGGGACAAGAAAGAAACCGTGTTGTCCCTTTCCTGCCCGGGCAGGAAAGGGACAAGAAAGAAACCGTGTTGCCAGCTTTGGGGCTGTGGGATTCAGGCAGGGCCCTCTACTGGTGAGTTGCTACATAGGACACTGCTTCGCCGGCCTAAGCGATAAGGTGCAGCGTCCGACTGGTATCATCGCCTACCGGTGCTATCCAGTGCCAAGGGCGCCCCGCAGCCCTGACTTTATGCACGGCAGCGAAGGGTGGCGGTACGTACAACTGTTTCCGGGCACCAGGGGACGTGCCTTGTCATGCTCGCAGTCTGGCTCGCAGGGTCTGGCTCGCAGGGTCGTACCCAAGGCTTCACCGGCGAAAAAAAAAACCGGCACCCCAACCAGAAGAGGTCTCCCTGTAACGAAGCTTGGCAAGACAAGCTGGCTCCATGCAGCAGCACCCCAAGTGGGGCCGTCTTGCAGAAAAACAGTGACTCATCGTGTTGCGGCTCAGCATACGAGCAGGGCAGCTCCTGATGGCCAGGAGCATCATGGCTGTCAGGTGGCCCAGATATCACAAAACCATTTCACGATGACATCTTGTAGTTCCCTGGCCACGTCTGTCACGGTCCAGCGTGGCCGGGTGGTCCAGTTCCGCCGGCACGTGTTCATCAGGTCACAGTTGATGGCTGGTATTGCATGTAGCAGCAGGTTCGGTTCACCGTGTGCCAAGCCACGTGGCCTAGGCCCCTGGCACTTGTCAAGTGGACATGTCATGCGTTGAGTGTGCAGTTGCGCAGTCATAATAGTAGTAGTACGGTACATCATTACCGTTGACGGATTCTTTAGCACGCAGTTGTATAGGTATTAGCGCCTGTTATTCTGGGTTGCCTTCCAGGCACCCGCCGTGAAGCCCCGTGTGTGAGCGTCCTTGAGAGTATGTCTCCGTCGTCGTCTGATCAAGCCAGCACAGGCGGGAGTACGGGTTGTTAGTGGCTCCTTGCTTTGGTACCGGTGTGGGCGCGGTGTGGATGACGTGGGTGGGATGGTGGGCAGCAGGTACCACGTGGCTGTGGCGAGGGCGCGGATGGTGCTGCGATGGGGTGGGTGATAGGGGTGGTGGGTGGTAGAGCGGAACAGGACGTAGCTTGCTAATGTCTGTAGGTAAAGATTCCAGGTTTGCGCGTGCCTTGACGCAATTGGGTCTCCATGGCCAACCGATGGCCAGGCCGCTACCAGTCTACTTCAAGTGCGCGCTTCGCACAGGTACATCGTATTCACAACAAAACTTGTTTCCTTAACCACATTATACGCGTTTAGCAGGAGAGCGGCGCAGAGGTTCTCAACCACGTTTTCAGTTCTTCAACAGTTCATTGCGCGACCGGACGTTCGGTTTCAATGCTGAGGACTAGCAACATGCTTCAAGCGACTGGCCACAAGGTGCCCTGTCGGTCAGCTTCGCGGCCGGTTTGTCCCACGCGGCGTCTGGCCGTGGGCCCAAAGGCTTTTCGCGAGTCGGGGCCTGAGCAGCCGAAGACTCCTGTGCGCTCCGTCTTCATTGTCGACATCGACAACCCGAAGCGCTGCAAGGTCGACTACGACAACCAAGAAGATTATGCAGCATGGCTGACGCGCATGGGAACCGGCGGCTTGGAAAGCGAGGACGGGAGCGTGGCATACCTCAAGCTGGAGGAGCTTGAGGACGGTAGGTCTCGGCGGGGCATTGGTTTGGCTTGCTTTATTACAGGGGACCCTCTTCAGGTGGGGTGTCGTACCACACCCACCACCCCGAGTGGGCAACTAGACAGCCCTCCCAAAGCACAAAGGTCTGCTACCGCCAAGGCCTAGTCACGGCCGTGGCACCACACCAATCAGCCCTAAGCACAGACAGTCACATTCGGCAGGATACAGGGCAGCAGTAGGCGCAAACAAGGGCATTGAAGCAGTAAATGCGGCCCTCAAACACGTGGCTCCTCCTAACCGCCCTGGGTGTCACCGTTCTGCCACACAAACTAGTTAGTCACAGCAGGTGTGCAGGGCAGGCATGGTAAGAAGCATCATGTGATCAGCGTACGCGGGGCAGCCGGCTGTCGGCGCTGGGTCATTCCGCGGTACTGCCCTTCCTTGATAGGCGATACAGACCATGCACGATGGTCGCGGCGAACGGCTTTTGTCACCTGCACCCCACAGGCAAAACGTACTACATCGGCTCTGCAGTGGGCGAGGACGATGTCAGGGAGATTACCTCAAGGCTGATGCACCTTTATCAGGCGAGGAAGGACGAGCTGGCGCGGGCAATCGTGCTGGAGAACCCGGGTTCAAGAAGTGCACCGGAGCTGCTCGCGGTCGAGGGGCCCTACATCAAGGCTGTGCCGTCCTTGTTGAAGGCGGACGTGGTGGTCCTGGGCGCGGAGACGATTTACATCGTGTTGTACGAACTGTACGTGGAGTCGGACAGGTGCGTGGCTGCAGGGCACGCGGGATGTCACGTGCAGGGTCAGCAGCCTGGTGAAAACTGCTGCTATAAGGGGTCTTCTGCTGGGTGCAATAAACCCCTTGCAGTACCGAACACCAAGGATGCCACGTACATTGCTGCGTAGCTCCTGACATGAACTAGCGGCTTGGATGTGTCAAATCCTTGGCAGTTGTCATACACAGCGTATGTGTAGCTACATGCGGATGTCCTGTTCACTTCAAGCCACAGCTATTTGCATGCTCACACACCCTTTTGTCCCCTGTTCGTTATTGTCCCATTTGCAGTTACGTCTACAAGATTTCGAAGATTGCGAAGGAGGTCAAGGACCAGATGGAGGCCGGAGGCGCGAGCTATGCAGTGTTCACTAACAAGAAAGTCATCCCGGTATTCATGACAGAGGCGTACAAGGACGAGAGGGTCAACGCAAAAGTGCAGAAGACCTGCGAGCAGCGGGGCGTCATGCGCTTTGCACGCAGCGGACGTGCGATAAGCCGTGTGTGCTAGCGTGGGCGCACGGCAGGTGTCTATGAGCAAGGCAGGGTTAACGATTATGGAGGGTCTGCTTGTAGCCATGCTAATTATGCTTTGTTGTACGAAGGATATTGAGTGTAGGGCGTTGGCACGTGTGTAGTGTACCGGCACGTACGTTGAAGTTTTAAAACGTGTGTACCAGGTACCTGTGTGTACCGGTATGTCAGGGGATGTATCGGTATGGCAGGCTCATGCGGCAAGCCTGCAAAGCCTGATGTGCGCCTGGGAAGGGGTATGGAGGTAAAGCTTGAACGGTTTGGGTTGCGTGATGCATGCTCAGCAAGAACCCTGTATGTCCGGCCATGTGTGCACGCAAAGGAGGAGAAGCAGCGGCGGCTGGCGGCTGGGCAGTGCGGCGGAGCAAGGGGCGGCAATGCAGGCGTCACTGGTGGTGGCGGCGGCAGCGTAGGAGCAGCAGGAGGGCGGTGCACGGCTGGTGGAGCATGGGATGAGGGGGGCGCTGTGGGGACGCGTTCCAGCAGACGGCGTCATGCGACGTGTCCTCCAAGCTGGGGGACTCCTGGAGGCACGTGTCAACAGTGCCCAGTAGCGCCTGGGTTGTGTCTTGGCTGGGCCCTGGGTGGCTGCGTCAGAGAGGCCGAGCACTGGCAATCGGTCATAGCAGGCAAGGGCAGGCGGTACTCTAGGGCGAAGTAGTGGTGGCTGGTGGATTTGTTGTGGGGCCGCAGCGGTTGAGGGCGCTAGCAGTGATTGGGCCGTGGGGTGCGGGCAGTTGCTACGTGCTGGCTGGACGTGGGGCTTCCTGTTTACGAAAGCATTAGGAGTAACTTTGAGCACGCTTTGCGCATGCAAGATAGAGACATGTGCACTGTCATGAGGGAGGCCCCTCAAGCCACCTTGGCCTCGTACTTGAACGAGTTGTGGTGTCACAGGACGAAGGTCCTTTCGAGACGGTCGGGACCCCGTGTGGAGATTGACGCCTAAGCCCCGTCTTCTGCCACTTAGAAATCTAACACTATGTTTCGTCCTTATGGCCCCCCTTGGCTCTCCGGACGCGCCCTACTGGGCCTGCAACTGTAACTGTAACTAGAGGCCAGGGCTTCAACACCAGGCGGCACTTCAGCACCACGACACCGTTGTGGTAGCTGGTGGGGTCAAGAGCACGTTTTGCGACACTTAGCGTTGTTACAGGGGACCGCTTCCGGCCAGGGTGTCGTACAACACCCACTTCAAGAGGGCAACGAGGCTGCCCTGTGCTTCTGGCCCTGTGAGGCGGTCCGTATCTGTAGTCGACTGTGTGATTCGGTCAGCCAGGTTCAACTCCCTTGGGGAGGAGCAGGGAGAAGTTGTCCGCACTTTGGGGGTTCATCACTGCCTTGCACGTTAAATATATGTAACCCAGCAGCGCCGTAGCTGTTGAGGCGTATCCTTGGGCTTCCAGACATGGTGTCGTAGCAGTCGTACAGATGCCTTACAGGGCCTCATGCAACCTCCCACCCGCAACACGTACGTACGCTGCAGTCAGGGCCACTCACCTGTATGGCCGCTGAACGGCCCAACTCACATGCCACGACCTTGGGCTAAGGTCCCCTCTGACTCGCCGTCGTGCCCCCAAACGTCATGGCTTCTCGCCTTCAACAGCGCTACCCAGCAGTAATTTCATGCCGTCAACCTGCAGTGGACCAACGCGTGTCCCTGTGCCCACCTTCCGCATCTGGTCCCCTTACCCAACACCAGCAATTTCCTGCAGGGCTCCCCTCCCAGCACCCCTCAGCCGTACTCCTCAGCCAATGCCCCGCCCTGTCTATGCTCACTCATGCTCGACCCACCTTTACCGACTGTTATCCCTGACGCCCCACACCCCCTCCTATATACCCCACAGTGTGAGGTTCACACTCGGCAGCTTCCTCGCCCGCCTCGGTCCCCCAACCCTACGCCATCGGGCGCGGGTCCGACGGCCCCGCAATCGGCGGTGGCTCCACCCGTGGCATAATCTCATCCCCCTCCGCCCCGCCCAGTCCCCGCCCGCCGCCGCCGGCCCCCGCCCGCTCCTCCCTGAACTCGTGGTACCCGGCGAAGGCCTTCCGTGCCGCCGCCTCCCTGCTGAGCGTGTATGCCCCCGCCCGGATGCTCTCCAGCTGCAGCTGGAAGTCGCCCTCGTCCGGTTGGTCCTCGGCCGCGGCAAAGGTGATGCCAAAGGCGATGACGTTGTGTCGGGGCATGCCCGCGGAGGTGGGCGCATGGTGCTGGGGCAGGCAGGGCAGGAGGAACACAGTACTGGTGAGGTGCACTGCAGTTTGGGCCGGAAAGAGCGGGTGAGGAGGCAAGGTTGACGCGTGGCGTAGCGGTTAGAAGGAGATAGTCATAGTGCTACAAGGGCGGCATTGCAGAAGCGGGTGGGTTGCGAAGGGGTATGCCCGCAGAGATGGGTGCGTGGGGCTGGGGAGGGCGGGCAAGGGGAACACAGTGCGGGGAAGGGTGCTGGGACGGATAGGCGCATTCGGACGGGGCATGCCGGCAAAGGTGAGCGCGTGGTGCTGGGGTTGCAGGGCAAAAGGCAGGGAACAGGCACGAGTTAAGGGAGGGGGTAAAGGAGGAAGCGCGGCAGCGGTGGACGCATGGTGCTAGAGCAGGTAGGGGCAATCAAGTGCATCTTGCGTGCGTTAGCGAAGCTGTGCAGAGGACAGGGAGGTAGTGGGGAGAAGCGCGGAAGAAAAGGCAAGTCCAGTCATGTAAAGCGGGTTGGACCAAAGGTAGGCACGTGACGTGCTGAGGACAAAGCAAAGTGCAGCGACGAGGCCTGGTGAGCGGAGGGTAGGCGAGTCCATGCGTGGCTCTCGGGACATGTTAAGTGTCAACCGGCTTTGTGCAGTGGAGGTAGGCGAACTGTCAGCTTGCTGATGCAGTGTTGGGGTGCAGGATTACGGGGATGTTGGCGCGCACGTGCATCTTGACCACCGTCGCGGCAAGCGGCGGACAGGGGTGAGCGGCGTGGACTGCCGGCTCCGCACCTGCACCAGCCGAGGCCCGGAGCGACAACACAAACGAATTGCTCAACAGAGAATTGTCTATGTTAGGATTTGGTGGTCCGTACAGACGCGCCACAAGTGCTGCCCACCTGCACCAGCCGGCCCCTGAAGGTGAACACGAAGTCCCTAAAGTCCAGCCGCACGTCCTGCCACGTGCCGGGGCTGCGGGCGCGTGGGTTCAGGGTGGGGCAGGAGCAGTGAGAGGGGGCCAACCCACATGGCAACAGCGCACCGATCTCACTCCTTTCCAGGCAACCTCTGCACCACCGCATACCCACCACACGCGTCTACCACACGCCTCTAGCCTCCTCCACTGCTGCCCCCACGCCCCCACCTGCTCCTGAGCTACAAACTGTAACACACAGGTCCACCGCCTCTCAAGGCTCCATGCCCACGCTCCCACGGCACCGCGTCGGCCCCGGCGCCTGCCACAACCCTCTCGGCAGGCACACTCCCTACGGAATCCGCAAGCGTACTTGTAGCCCACCACGCTGCATACCACCACAAAACCCCACCTGGTCCGCAACGGCGCCTGCCACACCTCCTCGTCTCCCCCCGTCAGCTGGTCCAGCCGCACGTTGAGCAGGTAGGTGCCGCCGTCGCCCCGCAGCCGCACGTCCAGGAAGTCGTACGGCCGGAGGTTCTGCGCGCGCTTGCACTGGGGTTTGGATGAAATGTGGAGGACAGGAGGAAAGCGGTGGAGCAAGTGGGGGTCACAACGTTGCAACCTAGGGGTGCGCTGCAAAGCGGAGGCGTTCACGAGATTTTAGGTTTTTTTAGGGTTTTTTTAGGGCTTTCGGGCACCTCGTTTGCTTCTGCCCTGGCCCACACATGGACCTTGCGGCGGATCAGGCTGCTGTACTCCGTGAGTCACAAAGTGCCATCGTGTTTCCGGCCGTCACTGCAGTCCGCACCACTGTGTTTACGCCGCAGTAGCCCGACCGTATGAGTCGGGAGTTCTCCTGGACGGCCTTGGAGTAGTGCCCGGAGAAGACTGCCGTCTGGGGTGGCAAGCGGGGAGCAGGGATGCGGCAACACAATGTGCCACTCAGAAGGAAGCACAGTGCACGTCAGGGGGAGCGAATCGGCGAGCGCGGCATGTAATACTATGGTTGGGCATGTGCCTCTTTACCAGCTGGTGTCCTGCTACGCGGCACAGTACTGAGCAAACAGCGGTTTGTGGCCCAAGCGTGTACGTCACCGGGCCCTAGTGTGTACGGCCGTGCCCTGCAGTGCCCCGCCGAAACGTTCCCAGCGCAATGCCCAGCGCCTTCCTAGCGCGGTCTCTGCATAGAGTACCACCACAACCCCTCCAGTGACCGTGCGGATACGTGTCCATGGTGTTTGGCTGCATCAGGTACCGGCACGCAGTTGAACCTACTGCCCGATACTAGGCAGGCAGCGGCAGGCTGCTGTGGTAAGGCGCCCTTTGCCGTCACGCCCGGCAGCTAGACTAGCCCTAGACGGTCCCCACCTTCACGCCCTCCTCGCCAGATGACAGCTGTAAGGTAGCGCTGGACAGTCCGCCGAAGCTGGAGTCTGAGAAGACGTTCCATGCGTCGACATCGCGCTGCGCCCGGAAAGCGTAAAGCTCCAAGGGCTCCGGCGTCAAGTCAACTGCGATGCGTCGCAGCAGTAGTAATGTAAAAGTAGCAAGTATCACCTTGGCAAATAAAACCCGGCATGGACGAGGCGTGAAGCCTAACCTGAAAAAAGCCTATCCACCGCGCGCCAGGCGCGGCGAAGCAGCCCACCGCAGCTCCTAGAAGTGACGCTGCTCATCGGTTGTTTATTTGGTGTGTTGTGTACGCCAGGGGAGCTTCTCCCAGGAAAGCGACGACCTGCGGTCGGGTTCCGGAGCAATCTGTGACTCATGCTGCACATCCACCTTGGCTCATGCCCCGGGACAAGGGCCGGCCAGGTGATACCGACAGCAGTGCAAGGGCAGGGCCATCATGCGTAGACCTGTAGCCCGTTCCAGGCACAAGCAGGTGCTGGCAGGTGGGTGCCCGAGCGGCAGCAACCGTGTCCCTTGGGCCCTACGTATGGGAAGTTACACCTGCCACGTGTAACGACTGAACTGAACTGAACTGAACAACCGTGTTCATGCGATGTGTTTGGGCAGGTTGGGCCAGGTTGAGCGCAGACTTGCATACCTTGCCCTGCACAGCTCCTACACAGCAAGGTCCTACACAGCAAGCGCCAGCTGGAACAAGTGCGCGACGGTAAACTAAGGCGGCGGCAATACAAGGGAGGCCGCCGCCGCCTTCCCCAGCACCCGTACCTTGAGCACGGCCAGCGGCTCCTGCCTCTTGCGCAGCGTGTACAGCCTCGCCCGGCCGTCCCAGCCCGCACACGCGAACAGCCGGCCGTCAGGCCGCACCGCCACGTCGTTGGTCCCCGCCTGGCGCAGCGGCGGCGGGGGGTGCTTGGAGGGGCGCAGGGGGAGGGCGGTGGCGGGGTGCGCGGTGCAGCAGCCCACGGTGCTGTCCGCGGAGCCGGACACAATGTAGCACGCGCCGGGACCTGCGGGTGTATTCGGACGGGAGATGGCCGGGTGGAGCAATGCGGTGCGGTGAGGTATGACAGTGGCTGACGGAGGCGAGGGGAAGGGGGCTATCGACGGCAGTGTCCTCTGAAAGCGGGGTCATACAGGTGTTCGGGTGCCGCCAGGACGGCAGACCAGCACCATGCTTGCTGAAGCCAGTATGACGAGCTTGCGAACCCTTATTGAAACAACGCACGGCTCACCTGCTTCCTTGTTGTCCGCCGCTTCCCCGCCCCGCCGCGTAACCTCCGCCGCCGCCGCTTCCACCCCCGCCCCTGCTGCCGCTCCGTGTCCCGGCGCCCTCCACGCCGCCACGCACAGCACCGGCTCCTGGTGCTGCCGCAGCTCCCCCAGCGGCCGCCCCACGTCCCACAGCGCAACCACCCCGTCCTCGTACCCCGTCCTGGCCCGCTTCCAAGGGCCATGGTGTGGGCTTGTGGTGTTGGGGGTGCACCCGGTTGGGGTGGCGCTAAGCCCGGGGCCGCCAGGAAGGCCACGGACATGCACATGCCGTGCTTGGGGTCTAGGGCCGTCTGGCGCAGCACCAGGGAGGGTTTGGCTACCCCGCACCGCACCACCACCCACCGACGGTCGCCACAGCACCACATCGGCGGGGTCGTGGCTGGCGCAAGCAACCTGGCGGAACGCAGTGAGGCGGGGACATGGCGACACAAGTATACATGGAGATGGATGTGGAAGCCCCGCGGTACACGAGAACAAGGCGACAACGAGTATACGGCGTTGGGTGCGGAGCCACTTCTGAAAGCAGCGCAGCCACGCATGCAAGGGTTGCCCGAACGGGCGCGTAACGTCCAGGGCGTCAAGCAATGCGGTGCGGCCAGCCGCCGGCTGGTTGGGGCCCCGGGTTCAGGACTCACCAGCAATGGTCCGAGGGGTGGGGTCTGTGGCGGGCTGGGGCCAGGGTCGCTCCAGACGGCGCAGCGGCAGAAGTTGAAGGACTCGGTCCTGAACTCGTTCAGCGGCTGGCGGCTGCGGACCGGGGGCCACGAGAACACGTGCAACGCGTTGTGGCGGATGGTTAGCAACCAGAGATACAGTAACTATGCCTGCGGTGATGATATGTGAAGTGCTCTACCGTCTTCAGCTAAGGTTGCAGCAGCAGCCGAGAAATGCCGAGCCCCCTTGTACCTCGCACACTGCAACGCAGTCAAGACTGACACATCCGAACCAGCTGAGAATACCGGTAGTACGACTACAAGCATGCCACAAGTGTTACACGTGCTGTATAATGTGCTGTGCGTGTGTTTTTTGGCTTAACGCGAAGCACCCACCTGAGTAGGGCTGCGTGCTGCGGAAGGCACCGCAGCAGCAGCACTCCTGCATTGGCGTCGTGCAGCCTGCTCACATGCAAGAGGCAGGAAAAGGAGGGATGCCAATAAGTGAAGCAGCGGCAGTGTTGGTTGATTACGTGCGCATATGAAGGGTAGAGGGTTGTGGGCAGGTCCGTGCCGCCGTCAGTTGTTGCGTGCACCAAAAGCAGGTGGTGCTGGAGTGCTTGTGGATCGGTAGGCCAGAAGCCTGTACGATACTGGCTAACTGATGTTGCCAGTAGGTACCATGAGTGGCATATGAGATCCGATATGGGCCGTTTGCTATTTCTTATGACACGAGTTTACCGTTTTTAAGGCCCACACGCCCTGTGACCCCAAGCCACTTTCCAACCCACATCGCACCGGAAATCAGAAGTACCGCAGCGCACCAAACAGTTCCCAGCGTGCCTGCCTACCTGCATTCCTGTACGGCTCGCCACGACTCAACATCCCATACCCTTACGTCTCCGTGGTTGTCCCTGGAAGGGAGCCAGTAGGTGGGTGGGCCCCATGGGAGGGAAAGTGGGGTGGGCGACCACACAGGGGGTCGTGTGAACGGGCCCAGGGGTCAGGGGTCAGGGCCACAGACCGGAGCCAAGGCTGACGCCGTAAGCTGCCCCAGTGCGCTTAACCTGAGATTAGTGCTTCTTCCGACAGAAAGCTGACACTCTGGACCTCGCCAAAGTGTCCCCGCAGGACGTTAATAGGCTCGGCCTGTGCCATTGCCCTGCTCTCCGCACGCACGTGCCATTAATGCCATAAGGGCTTGTACTATCTACAAGGCATGTTCGCCATGGTGACTATAGACAAACTTCTGCATACAGCAGGTATATATAGTCCCCTGATGCCTGATGCCAACTGTCGAGTGCCCCTTGACTGTAGGCGGACAGCCTGAACCTGTACGCAGCATCAGCAAGTGGCTTGTAAAAGGAAAAGATGTTCAGTAGAAGGCGCGGGTGGAAGACGGGACCCAGACGGGACCCATTCCATCCTTCCTTCATGTTCAGCCAGCTGCAGGACCAAGTGGTTGCTGCTGCGAATGACACTGATAACTACTAGTCTTTGAAACTTATTGCAAACAGCCCTCCTACCCAAGGAGTACCCAAGACAAGACTTATTGCGCTGCTTATTCCGGTGCCAAACGCCCTGACGCTGACGAAACTCCCCATGCTTCACAGTACGTATCGTATGTAAAAAGCATCGACTTCCATTTCCGGGTGGCTGAACGCCCCCAAGCCACACTAAAGCAAACATGGGCTGCGCAAGCTCGACGCCGTCAGCTGTAGATGACGTCAAGCAGCCAAACAACAATGTCCCAATAACGAAGCAGTATGCTACGCAGAAGGCAGCGGAGCACAGGTGCGCACATGTGCCGTCGCGCAGCTCGACCTCCCTGCCCTCCTGTCTGCGTGTCCTCTCTTGTGTGCGTGGCAGAGTGGTGACGCCTTGAGGTGGTAGCGGGTGTCACGTGTGTTAGGGCCGTAATTAGTGCTTTAATGCCCTTGGTAGCGCCTACTGCTGTCCGGAGTTGCTCTACCCTGCTGTGTTACTTGACTGGTGGTGCATGGGGTTCCTCGGTGAGGTGCCAGCTTGCTACGGACGTGGCTAGGCCTTTGGCAGCAGCGGCCTTTTTAGCTTTGAGAGGGCTGTCGCGTTGCCCTGTCGCGGTTGTGGGTGTGGTACGACAACTCGACAAACCAAACCAAACCAAACCTGGGCAGGGACGTTTGTACACTTTGAAGCCCATACCAGACCGCATGCTTCAGCTGACGGTCTGCCGCTGCGGGATGTGCGCAGGGTGGAGACCAAGCCCGATCCCCAGAATGGGGTGAAGCGCGCCACTGACACCGCAATGGGGCTAAACGGAGATAGGCCCCCTGTGCGTGGATAAGTGGCTCGTGGCGGCAAATCAGTGGACATTGGCGCTGACGTGTGCCACTGGTCCTGCCTTTTGTAGAGCATCAAGGTTCTGTCCCCCGACGGGGCTGGCGCTGCAGCACCCACAGCCGCACCGGCCGGCCATGCGCATGGAGGCACGAAGACACGTCGTGCAGCTGCAGGCTCTGAGGTGCGCATTGGGCTCAGGGACAGAGGAGGAGTGCACGGGCTCGATGCGGCTCAGTGAGTTGACACGCATAACCGTGTTGGGCACATACAGGCTGTCCGCGACCAAATCAGGAAGCTTGCCGTGGGTGGTCCACAAGCGAAGGAAGAGAAAGAAAAGATATATGAAGTCAGCGACTCCGAGGACGAGGAGTTTGAGGCAGACCCTTCGAAACGGTAAGACACGAAGGTTTGGGTGCCGCTCAAGCTTGCGATGGTTCGTTTGCAAACGTTGGCGCTGTCGTGCAGGTTGGCGTTGTCAGCAGACTGGTATAAGCCACAGGAGGTCACCGATGCCATCCTCGAGGCGCTCAAACGCAACTTCGTGTTTCAGGGCATTCCCCAAAATCACTTGGCTGAGGTACGTCATGTGCGGGGAGGGGCACGAGCAAGCAAGAAGCCTAGCAAAGTGGCTTAATCAGCAGCTTCACAAGGCGCATTCGGCACCTGCTTGGCCAAACCGCAGGTGGTGGGCCGCATGTACGGCATCAGCTTCAAGGCGGGGGCGGTCGTGCTGCAGCAGGGCGCGCTGCCAAAGCTGGATGACTGCATGTACTACCTGCAGTCGGGGGAGGCGGAGGTGGTTATCAGCGGTGGTGCAGACGCCGCTGGGAAGAACCATGGCGAGGAGCGCAAGGTGGAGGGCCACACGGTCAGAATCCCGCAGAAGCCTGGGTGGCTGTTTGGCGACGTGGCCCTGCTGTTCCACTCGCCGCGTACCGCTTCCGTGGTTGCAAAGACCAACATCACGGTGTGGGCCATGGACCGGCGGACATTCCTAATGTTTGTGATGAAGCACGCGCAGGGAGCGCGCGCCCTGCGCTTCCTGCGCAAGCTGCCGCTGCTGAAGGGTCTGTCCGACAACGACCTCATCCGCGCAGCCTCACGCATGCCCCAACGCATGTACGAGGACGGGCAGCCGCTGATCCGCATCGGAGAGCGCGGCGACGAGCTGTTCCTGATCCGCTACGGAAGGGTCAGCTGGTGGGGAGGGTGCATGGAGCTAGAAGCATGCCATATGTGGGCGTGTGTTGTACGGGCGGGGCTTTTGGGGCGGTTGGTGTCAGTTGAGGCCACAGGCTCAGACTCCAGGCCACCCAGGACTCATCCCGTTCGGGGCTGGGGTGCTGGGCTGCAACAGAACCAGGAAGGCAACTGCCGGCAGCACCTTTGGGGCCGGAGGTGCTGGCCAGCTTCTCCCTTACGCGCTGACCAGCGCCACTGCACCGCACCCGGCTTGCTCCAACCGCTTATCTCAGTCCCCTGCTGCTCACGCCCGTGCCCACAAGCCGTGTAACTTATCCCTGCACTGCTCGTTGCGTACGTGACAGGTGCGCGTGTTCCGGCCGGACGGCAACGGCGGTCGCGTGGAGGTGGCGGTGCTGGGCCGTGGGCAGTTCGTGGGTGAGCGCGCCGTCATCAACGACAAGATGCGCAGCGCTGACTGCGTGGCGCAGGGGCAGGTGCAGGTGGTGGTGCTGAAGAAGCGGGCGTTCATGGACCTGGACAACCCGCTGCTGGCGTGGATGTTGGACTACGACGCCGTTTCGGCGGTCATCAGGGTGGGCGGGGGCAGGGGCGAAGACATGGGAAGGAGCTACAACTTCACGCTTTGTGTTTAGCCGGGTTAAAATGGGAAGGAGCTGCAGAAGCACGGGGAGTCCGTGCTGGGAAAGGAGGACGGGCAGTAGCTCTGTAAGGGAGAGCTGCAGTGGGATAAGGGGGAGCGGGAAACGGGTGGCTCTGGGCCGAAGTGCAGTCTGGGGCTATGGGAACCAGGCGGTGTAGGGAAACCTTGTTTGGGGCCGATCCGAGGCCCGCACCCGGGGTCCTTGGCCCATGCTGCCGGGAGTACCGAGGCCAGGGTAAAAAACTGGGAAGGCTCAACGGGTGGCTGCGATGAACGGCGTCGGCACTGGGCAGGGTGTGTACAACCGAGTGTATCGTTAGTCGCAAGGGGCACGCATCACATTGCGCATGGCTTTCGGGGCCTGTTGTGCAGTGTCTGGGCGCAAGGATGAGCGGCTCCACAAGCGCATCGCGGCAGCACACACACGCTCGCACTGTGGGTCCACGGGTTCTTCCTGGCTCAGCCAAGCATGAGGTTGCGGTGCATGGAGGGGAACCACGCGATCACAGCCGCAGCATCTCCCACCTGTTTACACCCAGTTCCCTCTAGCATCCATGTCTCACCGCCTGCACTGTCCTTGCCCCACCTGCCTTGCCTGCAGTCCCTGCCCGCCTTCTGGGGGTTGAAGCAGGAGCAGATAGAGAACATCCTGGATCGCTTTGACGCGCGCAGCGAGCTGATGCAGGGGGAGACCATCCTGAACCAAGGAGACCTGGTGGGTGGCATGGGGTGGAGGAGGGGGCCGGACTGGGTTAAGGGGCGGCTTGGAGGCGGCGCTGGGGTTGTGTGGCTTGTGGACGGGTGCCGAACTTGACGGCAAAGTGATACAGAGGGACTGAGCCCTATAGGGGTTCAGGGAACCTGAGCGAGGGTGTGGGCTGGGGTCTGTGGAGGCGACGGGCTCAGCAGGTACCTGGTGCAACTGAAAACCGGGTTAACGGGGTTAGCAGGGAGGGCGCATGGCAACACCTGTGGCTGGGCCTTGCAAGTTGCATTTCGTTGGCGGTCCTGCCATCACGGAGAGCACGGATGCAGCCGTTTACCAAGCCCCCTGAGCTCTGGTCACACCTACCTACCAAATGGGTTTGCTTACTGGCAGGGGGCCTACCTAACACAGTGGACCTACCAGGACTGTGGCGCTGCGTGCTTGCAGATCGACAAAATGTACGTGGTCAAAATCGGGGAGGTGGCGTTGTACCGCGGCGAGGAGAAGGTGGAGGACCCCAACTTCATCCACGAGATCGCGGGCTTCTCGTACTTTGGGGAGACGTCCATCAACGCTGTGTCAAAGTGCCCCTACACCGTCAAGGTGGCCTCTGAGTCGCTGCACTTCCTCACGCTACCCAAGCGGTGAGCGCACTGCGCGTGGCACGTGGCATGGGATACCGTACAGCACGTGGTATGAGTGAAACCAAGCAGGCCCGCTCGGTCCTCCAGGCGTAGTACCAACAAGCGCAGACCACACGTCTACACCAGCCCTGACCAGGGCTTTATCAGGCATGTGTGCACGCACGTTGCAACGAGCCCTCCGTCCCATCTGTCTCCCTCACCTCCATGCTGCCACCCAACCTCTGGTTTACTCGCAACTTCTGGCAACTCGCCTCCTGCACCGCCCCACGAGTGTGCCCCTCTCCTACTACCGTTACCAGACAGGCAAGTAGACTTATTTGTTGTTGTTATTGGTAATGGCACCTGTTCCACCACCACCACGCAGGCAAGTGGACTCGTTCATGGGGCGCGACCAGGGCCTCGAGTCTGACGAGGCGGTGGTGGCCGCCCTCAAGCGGTCGCGCTTCCTAGCTAACATGACCGACAACGACTTAAAGGAGCTGCTCAAAACGTGCGAGGTGCAGGATTACGCCGCCGCCGGCGACGTGATCGCGGTGGCCAACAGCGCCGTCACCAACAAGATCTTCCTGGTCAAAAATGGAGAGGTGATGATGGTGGCGGCGGACTTGGCGCTGCCCGACGCCGGCGGCACGGTGGACGTGAGGCGGCTAGCGGGCAGCGAGAAGCAGCGGCTGCTGGCCGGCACGCTGTTCAACGACAAGGCGCTCACCAGCCCCGAGACGGCCAGCTTGGAGGCCAGCCTGGTGGCCGCTACGCCCTGCTCCGTCATTACCTTTACCACCTCGGACGTGGAGCGGGTGCGTGGTGCTGTGTGCATGGGGCCGCGGCTGCGGGTTGCAGCGCCGTGCAGCGCACGTATGCGGGGCTTCGCACTTGCGGCAGCGTGCAGACTCACACATGATCAAAATGAGGGACGAGTTGGCTGACGGTCACGAACAACCCCCTAGGGCCGCGCAGCTGCGCAGGTCCGATCGGCGCCGGCGTGCCGGCGTTGTGTTTCGCTTCACCGCACACATGGTACGCGGGCTGCTCGCGCTGCTGCGTGCCTGTGACGCCTGTCAGCCCCCACATGCACGTACGCCCACGCGCGTGTCCCTTGATACACCCTGGTCCCTGCCGCCCACGCCTGCGCAGGTGATGGGCGGCCGCGCAATGGACCACGGCCGCAACGCGCTGCCTGTCGCGGTGGAGGCCCCCCGCTTCCCGCGCATCGCGTTCTCGGAGCTGGAATTCCACCGCATCATCGGCACCGGCCAGTTCGGCATGGTGCGCGTGGTGCGGCACATCCGGACCAACGAGGTGTACGCGCTCAAGGTGCGGACAGCAACTGCATCCCGTTGTTGTTATGCAATTCAACCTGCACACATTACTGAACGGACGCGTTGTCGCTGCGCCGCTGCCTTGCCATCGTGATTCTGGGGCTGGGGTCACATCAGCATCAGTAATGTGAAGTGTCGCTTGTCAGTTATCTCATTGTGCGGTGCATGTAATTACGTCGGCGCCTCTCGCCTGCAGGTGATGCACAAGGCGCCGCTCTTGGAGTCGAAGCAAATCGAGCACGTGATCAACGAGCGCAAGATCGTGGAGGAGGCGCAGCACCCCTTCTGCGTGCGCCTGTGCGGGGCGTACCAGGACCGCAACTCGCTCTATCTGCTGCAGGTGCGTATTTGCGCTGGAGAACGGGGGTTGGGGGCTGGGGGTTGGGACCCTGATCTGTCCGCCGCTACGCCTCCGTACCCTTCGCAGGCATAGGTGCCCTTCCGGCATGTCTGGTACCGCATGCACGCATGCCATCGGGAGACGTGTACAGTCCCCACCGTCACAGTCATCCTTACGTGCCTTCCCTGTACTCCTCGAAGCTGCCCGGCCGTCGTGCTGCATCCTTAACTGCTTAACAGGGCTTGCTGCCGCAGTCCTTTCTCATGGCGTACTGGTATGTATCACTTCCCAAAAGTGGGTTCCCGGTGTATGGAGCCCAGCCGTCTTCCCTGCTCCTGGATGCAATCAGTATGACTCCATTGCGCCCCGCTTTACCCACGTACTTGACTAGCCGGTGGCAACCAACTGGGTGTGTTAGCCCTGTCCCACCCCTCAGGAGCGGGTTCCCGGCGGGCAGCTGCTCCACCACCTGTACAGGCATCGCTCCCTTTCCTGTTGCCACCTTTGTACTGGCACATCACACTCCCTGGCAAAACCCGCAGGAGTACGGTGCCCTGAGGCACGCCGATTTACCCGTAGGTGCCCTGAGGCGAGCCGATCAACCAATAGTACAGACACCGCTCCCTCTATCCTGTCTACCGCCTTTCTTTCATCAAGAGTTATGTCCCTGATTCCACCCCTCAGGAGTGGGTTCCCGGCGGCGAGCTGTTCCACCACCTGGACGTGGAGGGCGCGTTCGACGAGCCCACCGCCATGTTCTACGCCGCCAACGTGCTGCTGGCGCTGGAGTTCCTGCACTCCAAGGGCATCGTGTACAGGGACCTCAAGCCGGAGAACCTGCTCATGGACACGCAGGTGGGGTGCAAGTGTATTAGCAGCAGGCGGGGTGTATGCGACGATTAGGATACCGGTTTGGGTATGGCGCTCGAGAGGAACAAGACCTGTAGCACAGTTTGCACATGGACGCGCAGGCGGGCGCGGGCCGAGTGCTCGGGCGGATGCGCTGGTAAGCACACGCCTGCACACGCACTGCACACGCCCTGCAGTTCATGCCGGCAACTGCGCGCATTGCGGAGCTGAGCTCGAGCAGGGGTTGAAAAACGCGATACGAGTAGCATGGGCAGTCACTCATCCTTAGGATGACTGATTTGCCCCGTGAATGCTGTTCCTGGTGGTGGTTGTGCCCCAGGGCTACATCAAGATGGCTGACTTCGGCTTCGCCAAGTACGTGGGCAGCGACAAGACGTACACCATCTGCGGGACGCCCGACTACCAGGCGCCGGAGGTGGGAGAGCGCGCACGCGTGCTGCAGCCCCCAGCGGTATAAGTTTGCTCCCCCGCGCCTTCTTGACGCAACGACGCCAGCGCAATTGCCACCCGTTCCATAACTTGCTACGTCAAAACGATGCAATTTGTAACGCAATGCGTGTGCATGTCAAAGCCAGTGTCAACCATCGGAAATGTGCGCAACGCACGTGCTGCAGTGCCCATGGCCCAGCGGCCCCCGGGGATTTACCCCGTCACACTGTGGTGTGATAGACCACGTCAGCGCCTTTCTGCCTACGCTGTCGAACGAAGCCCGTCAAACCGATGATCATTCTGACAGCAATGCGCGCAGAGGAAATGCTAGTATCATCCTTCGGAAGCGTGCATAACACGCGCCATGATGCTGCCCCCCCGGCCGCAGACGATCAAGCGGGCCGGCACCACCAAGGCGGCCGACTACTGGGCGCTGGGCGTGCTCATCTTCGAGATGCTGGTGGGCGACCCGCCCTTCAAGTCGCTGACGGGCGACCCGTGGGACACCTTCCGCCAAGCGATGTCAGGCCGCTTCTACGTGCCCGACCGCGTCTCGGAGCAAGCTTCGGACCTCATACATAAGCTGCTGCAGGTAGGCAATGCTAACCCACACCACCTCCACTCGCAACGGCCATTACCTACACCGCGGTTGCTGCAAACATCGGCAAGACCCGCACACTGTACTGCGACGCCCACCTTCCACACTGACGTTAACCGTACGTGCTTCTCGCAGAAGGACCCCGAGAAGCGTCTGGGCGCCGAGGAGATTAAGCGGCACCGCTGGTTCAGCCGCATCGACTGGAGGGCGCTGGAGCAGCGGCAGCTGCCGTCACCCTTCAGGCCGCGTGTGCGCAACCCGCTGGACACCTCTAACTTTGAAAACTTCGACGACCAGGACGTCGAGCCGCCCCCCATACCAGAGGTGGGCTGCTGTCGTTCGCATGGTGTCTTGATGTACCGTACGTGTGCGTGTTTATGCAGCCTGGGGCTTGGCAGGAGGCAAGGCCTCGCGCCGGCTGGCTTGCGTAGCTGTCTATGTTGGCCTGTGCTTGCGTACGCCGGTGCGTCTGCTGCGTAGGACACATGTTGGTACGTCGCGCTGGAGTGGAAACGGGTCTGCGGCCACCTGGCGTGCCACATGTGGGCTGTCGGCGTGAAGCAATAGCTGCACGGAGGTGGCAGGACGTGCACAACTATTTGTACTGTCGAATGGTGCGGCTGTGACACCTGCCGGTAACACAAATTGGCTTAAGCCTGACGACAAATGCGTGTGCTGCTTGCCTTCTGCAGGAACACGTCGAGAAGCACAACCAGCAGTGGGAGCTGTGGGACTGGATTGAGGGCGGCAGGTGAAGTGCGGAGAGGGTCAAGTGCGGAGAGGGCGCGCTGACGAATTAGCTGCAGCAGCGATGTTTGGCTGCTGATGTAGGGTACGCGCCTGAGGTCGGCACACAGGAAGGCCTATGTTGCGCGATAACGGACCGGGCTGACAGGACTTGAGGAATAAACTGAGAAATGAGCGTTCTTGATACGTAGCAGTTGGCCAAGACGCTTGCAGGGCTCGATGATCGGCACCGTGTGCTGCCTGTGCGATGGGGTGCGGAGCTAGCTATTTGCGTCTGCGATTTTGCGAATAAGATGTGCCACGTGATGGCGCTTCCCGAGGCGAGTTTTGCGGGGCAGTGTGCAGGCGACCATGTATGCCTCTCCGCCGGTGGATTGGGTATGTGGTCTATCCCGAAATCCCGACTTTGACCCTTTGTATGTGCCGCAGCTTCCATGTTTCCATCCTTGTGTCTGGCGGATGTGGGTTAAGCATGTCCTGCGTACAGCAGCTGCATATATATTGGTGTCAGGACCGCATAGACGGGCGTGTAACGTCAGGCCCTGTCTGTGTTCCTAGGGTGCTTCCGCAGGCGTGCGGGATACGGGGTGGCGCAGTGACGTCTTGCTGTTTTAATATCACGATGCTGTTATGCCCTGGGGTCTGTGTTTTGCCTGTGAGGGCGTGCGCGTGTGGTGCTGGCGGACTGGGTGGCGTTCCTATGCGTGTGTACTAGCGCGACCGCGGAGGTTACTGACCTGGCTGCTTGCTGGTGTGGACTGAGCGACATTGTGGGCAATGCCCGCCATACGTGGACGGAGGAGGTCGCGTTGCTTGGGTGTGTTGCCACTGGGGTCGCGACACGGTTTACCTGGTTGAACTGGTGTGTGTACTGGGACTGGGATATGCGTTTCAGCGCGTCGGGAGTGGGTTTTGTCCGTGCTTCTACGTCGCACGAATCTTAGGCACGCCTGGATCTCAAAACTTGCGGTAGGCTGTACCATTCAGCCTCTTCGGGATGGTCTGCCGCTGTGTTGGACTGTTGGTGTCACTGCAGCGGGGGGCCGTAGTGGGCTGCATAGTGCTCTACGGGGGCTGGTTGGAGGCTGGCTGCCCCCTCAAGGACGGGCACGGTCCACGGTGTGGGTAAGGGGCGTGCGGATCGCGGGCGTGTGGAGGCGGTGGGTGAGAGTGCATTAGTGCTAGCACATGCTAGGGCTCCGAAGGGCGGCTGGCGGAATTGGGCGAATGCATCATTTGATGTTGTAATACAAAATGCCCCATTCTTGCAGCATGCATCCTGCAACGCTCTTCACATACACGTGGCTACGTGAACTTGTAGCTTGTCACGTAACCTCGCACACTCCATTCGTTCACGTCAGCCTGCGTCAGCTCGCACACTCTATTCGTTCAACCAGCTGGTCTAACCAAGGGCAACGGCCAACGGGTACCGGCGTGGGGCACCGGTCTCGCAAACCCTACCATACACTGGCAGTTCCTTAGCTTTGCTCTGGTCGTTGCGTTGCCCTCCCCTTCATCGCACCCTGCCACACTGGCGGTCCCCTCGGGTCTTCACTCTCCAATTTCAGCAACATGCTGCCCCACGAAGTGCACGTGCGTGCACCACTACTTATTGTTCCATGCTTCCATGGCGCGCTGCCGACGTCCTGCTATTAGCCCCCCTGTAACCTTCTCACGAAGTAGCCAGGGCGCCACCGCCGCCCCAAGTGCGATCGAGTGCTTGTACCTACACATCTTAACGCCAGGTTGCTTGCCGTCCGACACACAGTCTCGAGGGTTCCAACCAACCTAGGACTGGACCACGCTGCGGAAAGCTCCTCACGAAAAGCCGTACAGAAAGCGCGCCGACGGGGGGGGGGGCCCTCTCCACGGTTTCCCGCGTTTTACGCGTACCCCCTCTCCAAGTAGCCAGGGAAGTGGGGGGCAGACACAGGGATAGGACACCAACATGGGCACAAAACCGCTATAGGCCAGTACTCATGTGTACACAAAGCGCATGCCTGCGTGCCCCTTAGTCCCTAGCCGCATCATCAGCACCACCTCCACCACCACCACCCCCGCTGCTGCCGCTGCTGCTGTACACGTCCCACAGCGCAATGGTGGTGTCCCTCGAGGCAGTGGCCAGAAGCTGCCGGGCGGGGCTGAAGGCCAGCGCCGTGACCTGGTCACTGTGGTACTGCACGCAGGCGTACGGCAAGGGGGCGAAGGACAAAGTACTGTTAATATTGGGAAGGAAGGAAGGAAGGAGGGCGGAAGGGCCAGGGCCGTGTTCTGGTCACTGTGGTACTACGTGGTGAGCGCGTTAGGCAAGGGAGCCAAAGGCGTGTTATCGTAAGGCAGCACCGACAACACAGCAAACGTGCAAGCGGTAGCGGAAGCGCAGTGTGCGGCGATCAACTGCCCTCCAAGGGAGTTCCCGTGCCCCCAAACACGCGTACCTTGGCCACGGCCAGCTGTGTTAAAAACGCCATAAGTAGCAAATGAATTAAAAGCCTTCACGCAGTGTATTAGCCATTTTCCCACGGTGGGCGCCGCCCCCTTCCCCAGCACCCGTACCTTGAGCACGGCCAGCGGCTTCTGCCTCCTGCGCAGCGTGTACAGCCTCGCCCGGCCGTCCCAGCCCGCGCACGCAAACAGCCGGCCGTCAGGCCGCACCGCCACGTCGTTGGTCCCCGCCTGGCGCAGCGGCGGCGGGGGGTGCTTGGAGGGGCGCAGGGGGAGGGCGGTGGCGGGGTGCGCGGTGCAGCAGCCCACGGTGCTGTCCGCGGAGCCGGACACAATGTAGCACGCGCCGGGACCTGCGGGTGCACGGGGATGGGAGGAGGCCGGGTGGAGCAGTGCGGTGCGATGGGGGTGTAAAAGTGGTCAAGTGAGACAAGCGGTTAACGTTACGGATGGTACCGGTAGTGTCACACAGCACATGGCGTAACCCAGGTGCACGAGTCACATGGACGAACACCGGCAACACGATTGCGGGAGCCCAGTTCCACCACATGAACGCAATAATCGCCAATCACCCTTTTCACACGCAAATCCCACCTGCATCCTTGCTGTCCGCGGCCTCCCCACTCCCCTGCGCCGCCTCCGCCCCCATCACCGCCGCCGCTTCCGCCCCCGCCCCCGCCCATGCTGCCCCGCCTCGTCCCGGCGCTTTCCACGCCGCCACACACAGCACCGGCTCCTGGTGCTGCCGCAGCTGCCCCAGCGGCCGCCCCGGCGCCCGCACGTCCCACAGCGCAACCACCCCGTCCTCGTACCCCGTCACCACGTGCACAGGCCCGCCGCCGGACTCCCCCACAGCCCCTGCTGCATCCCCTGCTGCCTCCCCTGCACCCTGCCAGCGGCCCTGCACTGCCTCAGCCGGTCCGCTCTCCGCCTCGTCCCTGCCCTGCGGAGTAGGCTTCGGCTCGTCCCCTCGGTCAGCTCCTGGCCCGCTTCCAAGGGCCATGGTGTAGGCTTGTGGTGTTCGGGGTGCTCCCGGCTGTGTTGGTGCGGAGCCCGGGGGCGGCAGGAAGGCCACGGACATGCACATGCCGTGCTTGGGGTCCAGGGCCGTCTGGCGCAGCACCAGAGAGGGCGTGGGGCCCTCCTGCGTGGGCAGGGGTGGGGAGGGAGCACGCGAGCGAGCGGAGCGGGCACTAGTCAGCGTCAGTTTGAAAATAGAACTCAGCTTCCTGCATCCAACTCAGCCGACACTTCATTAGCAACCACCCGTGCTACCGTCCCCCTTGCCTCGCACTGATAGCTATCACAATGCAAGGCTCGGCTCGCCAGCACCTCACCACCACCCACCGACGGTCGCCACAGCACCACGTCAGCGGGGTCGTGGCCGGCGCAAGCAACCTGGCGGAGCAGCATAAAAAGCGGCAGCGTATACACCGTGTCAAGTGCAAGTTCATCCCTACCGCGTGTGTAAGGGCTCCTTCAACGGGCAAGTAACGGTCCAGGGCGTCAAGCAGTGCAGCAGGTTGCCAAGCAGTGCGGCGAGCCGCCGGCTGGTTGGAGCCCCAGGTTCAGCCCTCACCAGCAATGGATAGAGGGGTGGGGTCTGTGGCGGGCTGGGGCCAGGGTCGCTCCAGACGGCGCAGCGGCAGAAGTTGAAGGACTCGGTCCTGAGCTCGTGCAGCGGCTGGCGGCTGCGGACCGGGGGCCACGGGGACACGTGCACGCGTTGTGGCGCATGGTTAGTAAGCCAGAGATACAATCACAACGACTGCGGCAACCGTCTACAGCTGAGGGCCTTTTGACGCGCAGCAGCAGCAGCACGAGCATAGAAACGCCGTGCCCCTTTCTACCCTGCAAGTCGTCGCGCATAGCAGCAGACAGACCCAACCAGTTGAGGATACCGGTATGACTTGGACCGCAAGGTCGTACAAGTGGTCCCTGCCATGAGTATGGCAATAATCGGCAGCTGAGTGCCTTGTATCGTTGAGAAGAGACTACAAGCGATAGCAGCAGACAGACCCAACCAGTTGAGGATACCGGTATGACTTGGACCGCAAGGTCGTACAAGTGGTCCCTGCCATGAGTATGGCAATAATCGGCAGCTGAGTGCCTTGTATCGTTGAGAAGAGACTACAAGCGTAAGGTGATACAAGTGGTCCCCACCTGGGGTGCCACCTGTCGGCCCACCTGTCAAGGATGCCTGTCTCGCCAAGAGCCCACAGCCGTACACAGCCGTCCCGTCCTTGGCTGTCGACCGATGGTGCCGCAGGACGGAGGCCGCCAGGCGTGTCGCGGAGGGTGAGGGTGCACAGGGATGCAGTTGCGGAGATGACAACAACATCACATCGCAAATGTACTAGGTACTAGGTATGATGCAGTACATGGGCGCCAGGCGGACAACGCAGTGCTGTAACGGTCGCATGTACGACAGCTGCAGGAGCAGCGCGTATCGACTAGACCAAAACGAGTAGCGAGCTTACGGACGATGGCCGGTTCCAGTTCCGATGCAACTGCACGGCTCCCTGCCTTTGGTCATGTGCTCACAAGCAGCACACAGTGACCGACAGTCCGCTCGCAGCAATCAGGTACGGGACCCGTCCACTGGTGCACTGCAGGTATCAGCGCTTCCCTGATCCCTGCTGAGTGCTGACGCTCTGCATGTTTCCTTGCTGTTCACGCTTATGAATGTGTCCTCGCGGTATAGCGTCTTGTGTAGTGTGCCGTAAGTATGTTCTCGCCCTCACGCGAAGCACCCACCTGAGTAGGGCTGCGTGCTGCGGAAGGCACCGCAGCAGCAGCACTCCTGCATTGGCGTCGTGCAGCCTGCTCACATGCAAGAGGCAGGACAGGAGGGAAACATACAGTTTCTTTCCAGCAGCAATGCTTAATACACGGATACATATGCAGGATAGAGGGTTGCGGGCAGGTCCATGCGATCGCCAATTGTTGCGTGCACGATGAGCCAGTGATGCCGGAGGGCTTGTGGGTCGGTAGGGGGGAAGCCGGTACGATAATGGCTGACACGTGTTGCCAGCAGGTACCATGAGTGACATATAAGCCGTTGGCTGTCTACTACGACACGGGTTCACCGGTATTACGGCCCACACGCTCTGTAACCCCAATCCACCCTCCAAGGCTTCAACCCACATCGTACCGGAAGTCAGAAGTACCGCGCGCCCCCACCAGTCCCCAGTGCGCCTGCCTACCTGCATTTTTGTACAGCTCGACACGACCCAACATCCCATACCCTTACGTCTCCGTGGTTGTCCCTGGAAGAGTGCCACAGGGGTGGGCCACAGGGGAGGGGAAAGTGGGGTGGGGGACCACGCAGGGGGTGCGTGCACGGGCCCAGGGGTCAGGGCCACAGACCGGAGCCAAGGCAGACGCCATAAGCTGCTCCAGTGCGCTTACCCTGAGACTAGTGCTTCTTCTGACACAAAGCTGACACTCTGGACCTCGCCAAAGTGTCCCCGCAGGACGTGCTCGGCCCGTGCCATTGCCCTGCTCTACGCACACACGTGCCATCAATGCCATAAGGGCTTGTCCTATCTACAAGGCATGTTCGCCATGGTGACTGTCGACGACTTCTGCCTACGCTAAAGCTATTTCCCCGGCCAACTGTCAGGGTGGCACGTCCGTTGATCGCAGACGGACCGCCTAATACTGTATTCAGCAATAGCAAGCGATAATGTAAAAGGAAGGGATGTCCAGTAGAAGGCGCGGGAAGGGGTCCCGTACTGCCATGGGGGTTCAGCGCCCTCAGTCGCTGCTCCTGCTGCTGCTAATAATAATGACACTGGTATCTACATAGGCTTATGCTGTAGCAATTGTAAGCAGCCCTCTTGCCAAGGAAACGCATTAATACAAGCTTTACTTGTGTGCCTCTGACGCAGACAAAGCTCGCCATATTGCTCGTTATATGATATCACATGTAGCAGCATTTCCGTGGCTGAACGCCCCAAAGAGGGCGCCACACTGAAATAGGCAAAAATGGGTTGCGCTAGCTCGACGTCGACAGGTGTAGATGATGTCAAGCAGCCAAATAATAATGTCCCAACCACGAAGCAGCCTGCTACGCCGAAGGCAGCGGAGCAAAGGTGCGCACATGTGCCGTCGCCCCCCGCTTGTGAAATCGCAGACAAACAGAGCAACAGTTTGTTCACTTTGAAGCCTATATCAGACCGCATGCTTCAGCTGACGGTCTGCCGCTGCGGGATGTGCGCAGGGTGGAGACCAAGCCCGACCCCCAGAATGGGGTGAAGCCCGCCACTGATACCGCAATGGGGCTAAACGGATATAGGCCCCATGTGCGTGGGTGAAGAGGTGATTGGCTTTCGGCGGCGACTCGGTGGACATCGGCGCTGACCTGGGCCACTGGTCCTGCCTTTTTGTAGAGCATCAAGGTTCTGTCCCCAGACGGGACTGGCGCTCCAGCGCCCACAGCCGCACCGGCTGGCCAGGTGCCAGCGCATGGAGGCACGAAGACACGTCGTGCAGCTGCAGGCTCTGAGGTGCGCATTG
>VFQN01002776.1_pt1 | contig 26243 bp, 26 predicted proteins | sample 3512371 | NCBI WGS metagenome assembly VFQN01 (sample SAMN10412370, study PRJNA504923) | tailings metagenome | isolation source: Replicate 2 from Balatoc abandoned mine | place: Philippines: Itogon, Benguet | collected 2017-08-28 | reverse complement strand
TGATGAGAATGACCTTTTTTAAATCAAGTGAAAAACTTCAAAGAACGTTTTCGTTCTCTTATTTCTCCGATTTCTCTTAATTTAATTAATTCTTGATTCTTTCACTCTGGAGAGCTTTCATTTTCTTTTTACAGAGATCAAATTATATCGAGAAAAGAATGAGGTTTCTACTGACTTTTTTATTCATGTCTAGTGAGTCTTTTCCTTCTTTTCCTTCTATTTCTTATTTTAACCTTTTTAATAACAGGCTTTTTTCACGCTGTCTTTTCTTATCCTGCTCATCCTGTGGGAAATTATCTAGCAATTGATCTTGGCTCCCGTTTTATGCGGTTTGGGGTTTATCGCGATGGTCAGGTGGAAGTGATTCCTAATAAATTAGGACAAAGACAAACTACCTCAGCCGTAGCTTACCCCAGTCCCAATGATTCCACCCCGCTAATCGCTGATGATAGTTGGAGTATTTTGAATTCCAATACAACAACATTCATGATGGCTTCATTTTACGAAAGAATGGAGAAGCAAGAGAAAGCTTACTTCTCCATGAATGAGGGCATCAGACAATCATTAACTCGTGGTGTGAAGGATTTACTGTCCTATGCAAAAGGTGAAGCTGTAAATTACTTGCAAGAGAGTGTTCCAAATGTAGTTTTTGCCATTCCAAGTTTTACCTATTATCAAGGGCGGCAAATCATTCAAGAAGCTGCACAACAAGCTGGTTTTACTAACAGCTACTTCATTACAGCACCTGCTGCTGTTGCTCTTGCTTATACGCAATCAAAACCTTCCATGGAATCTGAGAACCATCAGACAATACTTCAAGTAGACTTTGGTTTCCATCACTTACATGTTTCGATCAATTTGCTACTCAAGAATGAGTCAACAGTGATTGCAGCCGTGAAGAAATCTGTTGGTGGAATAAATATTATTGCTAATGTACAAAAATATTATGAAAATCAACTTCTAAGTCAAGGAATCTCTGAAACAAATCTTACCGAGATACATTTGAAATGTTTCAATGAATTCTCTCGTGTAGTCCATGAATTATCTGATCAGAAGAAAGTGCGATTTAACTTAACGATGACAGAGTTTGGTCTTAATTATTCTGATGCTGTCTCTCGTGCAACTTTGGAAGGATTAAATATTGGTGTTTGGAATACAATTCAAGGAGCCATCGAACAAACTCTCACAGAGGGACAGTTAAAGATCAGTGATATCGATGAAATTGTTTTAATTGGCGGTGCTTCAAGGATTCCTCAAGTCCAACGATTAGTGAAGTCATTATTCAATAAAGAGCCTATTAATGGATTGAGTGTTGATGAGACTGTGCTGACTGGAGCGGTTCTACAGAGTGGTATTCTCTCGATTGAAAATGAAGATTATCCAGTGAATTTAAATGTCACGGATGTATTACAATGGGATGTGAACATCAAGCACGGTGCAACTTCAATATTAAAAATACCCCGAGCATCTGTTCTACCAATTTCTTCTGAAGTTAATGATGTCAATGTTCCTGGCTTTACTCTCATGTCTATGTATGTTAATGGAATTTCGCTCCGCGGAAATATTGCATTTCCTTACATCAATGAAACGAGCAAATCAGAGACATGCAATGTTCAATTCGAAATTAATGCTTCTAATGAAGGAAAAGTCATTGTAACAAATGTTCGGTCAAAGCAATCTAAAATATCAACATTTAAACTTTGAGTCCATTACATTCCTTCTTGTTCTTTGTGTTCTTTTCTTTTCCCTCTCTTTCATGGTAATATTAGACCCTCTCATTTCCTTCTTCTATTTTCTTTTGTTTTTTTTTGTTTCAAGAGTTTAGATGATTATTAGTAGAACTCAAATGACAAAAATCAAAACACGAATCAAATGTAAACAATCAAAGTGAACGAATATGAAAACCATCAAAACTACTATCATTCTATAGAGAAAAATGGAGGTACAATCAAATTCGATGAACCAATACTTCGCTTCGTCAACTCATTTGATTCACTATTAACTGAGAGTAAGCTGTAGAGGAGAGGTAGGAGAACAAATAGAATTGAATAACTAAATGGATTCTAGTGTTCTTTCAATTCATTCGCTTCTTACATGATTGTTATCATCAATAATTCCTCCACCACCATGACTGCTACTATTTAGAGAAGGAACTTTGGTAATGGTTTGACCTTGAAGTAATAAGCTTTGTTGTTGAAGAAGAGAATCTGCTTTTATCCTTCCTCGAAGATCCTAAACCAATAAACACATTAACCAATCAATCCAATCAATACAAATCAAATCAAAACAACTTACTTTCACTTTCAGTTCAAATTCTTGTTTTAGTTTTAATAACTCAGTCTCTCGTTTTGATCGAGTAACTTCTTCCTTTTTATCAAAGTCATTATATTTATTCTGAACATCTAATTTCAATTTTCCCAAATCTTCTTCACATTTCTCCTACAATAACATCACATATATCCCCTTTAATGATCAAAAGATTGACACTTTACCTGTATTGTGATCAATTTTTGGATTCGTGTCTCAAAGGCTCGACGAGCAGCTCTTGCCTCTTGATCTATCTTTTCTAACACTTTCTGAAGTATGATATCAGCTGAAAGTTCACGATTTGAAATACTGGGACGTCTTGTGGTAGTGCTAGCTAAGGCGGTGAACGAAGAAGACGTGGGCAACGGTTCCAAAGAATTGCCAATAATTCCTTCTTTCTTACTTGACGTTTCCTCTCCTCGATTATCAACGCTAGTACTGGAAACTGTGCGATCGCGATTAGCTTCCAGGCTTCCTTTCTCTTTCTCATCTTCTTGTTTGGAGTTATTCGTTGACAAGGGAGGAAAAACAGGTGAGACAGAAACCGATGCATTGATAAGATTAGTTCCAGAAGAGTTGAGAGAAGTAGGAGGAAGATGCTTTGGTGAAGGAATCTGAGGTGCTACGATTGGATTCGATGCTGTGGCGTTCGCATTAGGATTGGAAATTGCTGCATCAACTGTCTTATTGGGAAGGGAGCTAATGCCATGGATACCACCAAATAAATTATTACTACTGCTATTATTTGATGATTTCAATTGAACATCATCTTCACTTAATGATTTATTAAAATAAGGAGGACTAAAACTGGCATCAGAAGCTAATAAACTCGATTTCTTCTGAGCAGAAATAGGACTTGTTAAAGGAGGAGTTGAAGTTGGATTATTCGATGATAATGATGTTGGTAATAACAGACTTTTCCCTTTTGCTTCTTCAATAGTCAAACTATCATCATAATTATGAACAGTTTTCTCAATTTCTTCAGCTAATTCTTCTTTTAAAATCATTATTAAACCAAGTTCTTCGATCATTTCACCTGCAACTGATTTAGCATCATCCTGTTCAAAGTCTAAAAGAAATTCAACTTCTTTGTCGGTGGCCGTACTTCGATCTTGAAAGAACTTGGCTGGAATACTAATCTTTAATTCATATTCACGAGAGGTCGGAAGAGTCTTTTGAATAGATACAACACGAATGGAGTCTAGATAGGAGGAAGAGATGTCTCTGAAGCCAATTCCTTCAGACTTCAGACTACTGGCATTGTTCAGAGTATTATGATCATTAGCAAGATTGGTGGTTGAAGAGATGCTCGGTGCAATAGGAGAAGGTAGAGCGGTTTTGTCTGGAGTTGTAACACTCATCTAAATTAAAGAATTAGGCGGGGATTGAGGTAACAAACAGAACTCATACCTTGCCACTTGCATTATCCTCAAAGGAATCGATTCTCTCTCGAATTGGGAAATCCAAAGAGGATAATGATACCTCCGAAGTTGATTTTGGAACAGGAGCTATTGCCACAAGAATCAGAAGTTTCTAGCGATGGAATGATAGAGAGGTCTTACCGAGCTTTACTTCTTCATCATCGGCCGGGGAAGAGATTAAAAAAGGATGCTGTTGTAGCTCAGTGATGCTAGGACGCTGCTCGGTTGGTAATAAACAAGATTGAATAAATTCTTTTGCGGATTCGCTATTTATCCTCGGAAGAACACCTGCAATATATTCCTTCGTATAGATTATAGGCTGAGAAGACTTCTTCCTCGATGATGTATCCTTCGATACCATCTCAAGAACACATAAACCGAAGGCATAGACGTCACCCTATAGAAATGATACAGAGAATTCGATAATTTAGAATCAAAACAGAATAAAAATCAGAGGATTCGTACCTTAGGATCATCGAAGTTTGGCCTTGTTCCATCATTTACGGAACTAGCAAGATTAAAAGCATCTGATTGAAAGGATAACCAAATATCCCCAATAGCAATCGTCCCTAAGCCACCATCAATATAAATATGAGAACAAGAGATATATCGATGGATAATTGGCATTGCATCAGGATGATGAGTAGGAGAATGTAATTTTATTAATCCTTGTAGAATCTGTCGACACCACTTTTTAATAATCTTCCATCTTAATGTTTTCACTTTACTAATAAATTCTCTAATGGTTTCATAATTTGTTGTAATAATATTTAAATAATGTATTTCATCTTTTGATTCGACTGAAAACCAATAAGCAACATTTTCAACAAAATACTGTGTTCTCTCTGATTCTTGATGGCTGCTATGGGCGTTACTGGACGGATTGGAAGGATTTAAACTGCTTTGAGTGTTGTTGTTCGAAGAATCTGTTATGGACTGTGAAGGATGATTCATTTCTTTTAAATCGTACATAAAACAACGAAATCTTTCTTTGACTTCTTCATTGATGACTGGGATCGAAATTTTATGCCATACAATTTCAACACCGTCAGTGGTGTCAAATGCTTTGTATGAGGTGAGAAGACCGTTAAAAGAAACCCGAATAACGTCATTAAATCGAATATAACGATGATCCTCTGAAGTTTCAATAATTCCTTCATCAGTAATACTATCGGAACGAATGTGATGAGAGTTTGAGCTTGGACTGGCTTGGGTTGTTGAGTTTTGCTGTGGTTGCGCAGTTTGCTGAAGAGGGTTAGTTGGATGATTCATCTTTACGGTCGAAGCTTCTTTCTCCATAGACGGAGATCGTTAAGAGCTAAAGAAAATTTGGTTGTTTGGGAAAAGTTTGGCGTCAGTGAATGATTTATTTGTGTGAACTGGTTCAGTATAAACAGCAATCAGAGTCAATGATAATCGATTTTCAGTTTTCACAGCGAATTCTTCTTTTATAGCTAAACTATCATGAACTTCAAACTGTAAAAACTTTGAAATTTCAACGTTAGAGATTGGATTAAATCAAATGAGCCTGAAGGTGATCACACTTCTAACGAAGATAAAAATGACTAAATTCTTCGATGGATATTAATTCTTTCTCGTAATAATCAATCAAAATCTTAATCTATGACATGAATTACCGCGAATTCTATAATTTCAATGAGCTACTACTGATGATAATTGCTTATAAATCCATCACTTTATTGGATAGTTTCTCACACATGAAAAGTCGTGATTTGTGGGGAAGAGCAGAACCCCAAAGAGAGAACCCGATTTTCCTGTTTTATTATGAAGACATTATTATTTGGAAAGATGCGGAAATGCGAGTCTATGTGAACTAAGTTTTGTTCTAAATGAGAAGGGATAGCAAGTTCAACTAATTAATTTTGCTTTCCCTTGACAATAGAGTATTTTATTAACAAAGCAATACCCTTTAAGTTGTCCCAAATGGTTGTCGAGTAAAACATATGTATTAGACCTTGAGCAAACAAATGTCCCACGCCAGTTGATGGATATGCCATTGGGGGTGGAAGAGAGTTGCGGATGAAAGAGATGCGATCCTCACATACCGAGCGGATGGAGCATAAGCCTCTCAAACCCTCTGGCCCGGCAAAGCGATCATATCCACTCTTCTTACTTCCACCAAAAGGCAGAGATTGACTCATATATGTACACCCTTCAAGATCATTTACTGCAGACATACCAGCAACAAGTTGCGAGGCAATTTTCTTGGCTCTTGCAGCATTGCCAGAGAATGCACAGGAGGAAAGAGCGAATTCACAGTTATTTGCCATGCGAACAGCCTCTTTATCACTGTTACCTTTGACCTATACAACCATGAAATGTTTTCAGAAAAGTCAGAAGCAAATCGTATTACCTTGAAGATTGCCATGATAGGACCGAAGATTTCTTCTTGTGCGATCAAGGCGTTTTCAGGAATATCAGCTAATACAGTTGGAGGATAAAAGGAGCCTTTACCCATTGGTGAGTCAGCAGGCGGGATATAGCCGCCATGAAGAAGCTTAGCACCCTTGGCAACAGCATCATCAACTAGTCTTTGATAGTGTAACAGTTGTTTTGGTCCCATGCAAATTGCACCACAATCAACAAAAGGATCGCCTAATGATGGGCCGGTCTTCATATTACGAACGATCTTCAAAACACCATCGCAGAATTCATCAAAAACCTTTTCATAAACAAAGAATCTTTCCGGACCAGCACAATTTTGACCCATATTCTGCCAAACGCCTCGGCATGCAGTTTGAACAATGCTACCAACATCAGCATCATCACAAACGACAAATGGATCTTTACCACCAAGTTCTAAAACCACTGGAGTTAAATTAGCAGCAGCAGTTCGAGCGACGATTGCACCAACAGAAGGAGAGCCAACAAAAATAAGTTTATCGACACCTGATGTCACTAAAGCACCACCTGTTTCACCGTAACCAACAACGAACTGAACAAGATCCTTTGGAGCACCAACAGCATCTAAACATGCATCAATGATTGCCTTATAATATCGAATTGACCATGATGCATATTCGGAGACTTTGATCACGATGGCATTGCCAGAAAATAAAGCAGCAGAAACTGGGTTAAAGACATTATGAAAAGGGTAATTCCATGGGACAATGGCACCAATTACACCAAAAGGAACGAATTCAACATATACTTTTTTCATCATCATTAATCTACCAGGTTCTCGTTCTTCAGGGGTTAAATACTTTTCACCTGAATTAATCAACCAAACAAGTTTCTCGCACGTAACCAGGACCTCTCCGATAATAGCATCTAACATTGTCTTTCCAGACTCTCTAACTGCAACACGGGCACAATTTTCTTGATTTTCGGTAATATAACGAAGCATAATTCGTAAGAGTTCCCTTCGCTTGGCGAAAGATGAATGTTTCCATTGTTCTTGAGCTACCCTAGCTCTAGCAACTGTAGCTTTCACTTCTTCAGCAGACATTGCCTTTGTTGTACCAAGTAAATCAAAAGTAGAAGGGTCCCATAAATAAACAGTTGATTTTTCATTCTCAAGAAGCTTTGGATCAAACTTTGGCTTTCCAGTTAAAACTTCAGCTTTTTCATCTTCTTTCAGCTCAACATGAATCTTCTTTGGTGGAAGACGAAAGAAATTTGCTAACAGTGTAAAGAGTTTATGTAGTACATTGAAAACAACATAAACAACAACAAAAACACCAACAGCTTCTAAGGCTTTCTTATGATCCACCATTTTTCAATCTTTTTTGTTTTTTTGGATCGTTCCACAGAAAAAACGATTTTCTGAAAACTTCCATTTTTATACTTTCATTCAGCGTAAAGTATGATATTTGAGTTTTTTAATAAATCGAGGAAACGAAACACAAATAGCAAATTAATAATAATGTTTGTTGCTCGACGATATCTCATTAACGCTGCTAATCCATCAACACGAGGACTGGCTACCTTGTCTGTTGAAAAGTTTGGTGCACCTACCAAATCTTTGAAGTAAGTTGAACTCGTTAATATTTATTAATGTGATCATCTTGTTGCAGGTACGATGCAAACCCAGCTGAAGCTAAGGCCCCAACTGCCGATCAAGTTAGCGTAAAAGTTGCTCTTGCAAATGTTTCAGTTGAAGATATCCGCAAGGTAAGAACCTTAACCGATCTACCGAAGATACTCTTAACCCTTCAAATAGATTCGAGGCGTTTCTTTGAACAGCACAAGACCTGGTGTTGCAGGTACAACTGCTGTTGGAAGAATTGTAGGATCTGGCGAGTTAGTTTTTGTGACAAATGCCGCAAGTTGGGCAGATACCATTACCGTTGCACGCAAAAAGGTTCATACTATCACTGATCTCACTCCAGAAGAAGCTGCTGCACTTCCAGTATTTATCACTGCTTATGCTCTTCTGAAGTATTCTCAGGCAGTTGCTGGCGATAGCATTCTACAAACTGAGAGTGAGAGTGCTGTGGGTGAAGCCTTAATTCAATTAGCAAAGGCTCAAAATATTCATGTTATTTCCGTCTCAACCGCTGAATTAGCTGATCCAAAGGCTGTTGATATCTTAAAATCTAAGGGTGTTATCAAGGCAGCTGTTTCCGGATCATCTGGAAAGCATATTCATGCCTTAACAAAGGTGATCGCGGAGCATGGAAAAGTTCTCTTACATAATGGAGTTTATCAATCTCTTGACAATGTCACTGGGGTTGAGCTTCCAATTGGTCGATCAATCTTCCAAGGTGTGAGAATACAAGGATTTGATTACATTGGCTGGGCACGTCGTGCTCCAAAGCTGTTCCAGGAAAGTCTTGAGTCTGTCTTAAGTTTAGCTCATTCCAAGAAAATCTCATTAAAACCAACTATATATGAAGCTAAAGATTATCTGAAAGCAATTAGTGAAGTAGAAAAGACTGGAAAGTTTAGTGTTTTGAAATTTTAACAAACAAATTAAAATAATTTAACGAAAAAGAAAAAAAAAGTTTCCTTAAACTATGATATCTCCTCAGAATTGAAGGCAACCTCCTTTCAACACCGACCTAACCTACTAAACCTATCATTTGACCCTCCGAAAACCGAGAAAAGTATCTCGTTCATTTGGTTAACAGGAGGAATAGGTTCGGTTATGTCGTTTATTTAATCAGTGAGGCAGACAGCGGTTCCTGCAACAATAACTACTGTACCAGCCAGAAGTAAAAAGGGATATTTAACAATTTCATGAAACACGAAATAACTCGTAATTGCAGTAAAAAGGAAAGATAAAGAATTGCACACAGGGCTAGCAATACTTATAGGTTCTGTTGAAAGTAAAAAATAAAACACTATTGATCCCAGTTGATTGCCAACGAAAGGAATCATCATTTTATAGTCTCGTATTAATCTTGTAATATTTCCTGATATTGTCTTACTCTCTCGATGATCTTTCGTCCCTGTATTTTGAGAATTAGTAGTCTGAGCATGCTTGATGAACGGATTTGTACATCCCCACAATATGCTCACAATAAGATAGCTTAGAAATGTCTGAATGCTTATCATTCTTCAATAAATTCCGCAACACAGCCACAGTTCGGCCTCAAACGGCCATAGACGGCCTGTAACAAGCAGAACGAAAGTGTTACGTTACCAAAAAAAGAGAAGAATTGAGATACAAATCTACGATAGAACTATCCTATAGCTTAAAATGTATATGTATATGGAGTCAACCTAAAGTAATCATTATTTAGTTGTGCTATAATGTAAGCGAATAGAAGGAAGGACAAATTGTCAGAAGACAAAAAGAAAATTAAGAAAATAATGTTGAAAAATCAAAGAAAAACTCATTCCTAAAGTAACTATGTTCTTAATAATCATGTCTACAAACTAACTAAAAAATATCAAAAGAGGGAAATAATTTTAGCATCCTCTCTATATTGGGTGACTGTCGAAATATCCATCTGGACCAACATACAAAAAATTACCATCTGCTGTCCGTATTGTAATTGTAATAAATCCTTGAGTAGAAGAAGGAGAAACTTTAAATTGACAATTACGATATTCAGGACTTCTTAGTAAGATTTTCTGTTGTGTTGTTGCATTAATAATTTCAATCTTTCTATCAGAATTTGAAGACAAATAAAATTGTAAATCTTTTCCTATTACACAAAATTTATCTTTTAATTGTTCTGCTGTCATCCTCTTTGGTGGATCGCTTAATATTTGGTCAATTTTGGTAATCCAACTATTTCTCTCTTCTTCAGAATCAGCGAAGAAATAATACTTTTCACCTGTTTTTAGACCGATCATAAAAGAATTATTTCGTTTAATTACCCCATCAGCAGGTTTAACATGTACAAATTGCAATAAATCAAGAGTATGACGAGGATTAGTTGCTTCTCTTGAGATGGAAATATAAAGCATAGTATCATATAGGAACACGTATCTTCGCCTCCATGCTTTCAACCATCTTGACTGTTTCATAAGCCATCCTTCTTTAATCAATTGTGCTTGTTGTTCATCGATCTGCATCCCTTCTAAATGAGTCACAGATGTTCTGTATCTTTCGTCTTTTCTTTGAGAGAAATCACCAAACTCTAACTAGAAGCGTATAATTATGAAATTGGATGGAATCCACTTTCAAGATGAAAAATGTTTATTTTGCTCAATTTTTCAGATTTTTGATCTTCTTTCTCTGTTATAAGCACGGTAGAGTGATTTTTACGAGAGGGTTTGGAGTTCCAGTTGATTACGAGGAATTAGAGGTTCTGAGAAGAGAAATCGACTCCAATATACAAAGCGGCGAGACAAGTCGAGCTTTGGAGCAGCTTTCTTCTTTAGAAAAGAAGCATTCGACTTTAAAGCTGGGATATAACTTTCCATCCTTTTATAATTTGAAAGGAGTTGCGTTATTTGAGTCAAATCGAGTCGAGGAAGCGTTGCAATCACTCTTACAAGCAATAAACCATTATCCCGAAGATACTCGAGCTTTCATCAATTTAGCCTCAATTCTCCCACAATTTTCTGAAGAATCAGCTGAAGTATATTATGCAATTGAAAGATTAACAAAATCTCGGAATATCGAGTTTGCTTTAAAGAATATCGATTGGCGAGGAATTGAAGAAGCTACGAACAAACAACAGCAAAATCTCATCACATGCATTGAAAGGAGGGAAGAAAATGAATGCGATTTACTTACCAATGGTATCAGTTTTATGCTCTTACCTCCTAATCATTTAAGGCATTATATTCAATTAAAGAATAATTTCAGTGATTTACTCTTTTCCTCAACACCTTGCTTACCGACTATTACTCTTGCGAGAGCCTCTCCTACTCTCCTCGATAGCCCTAAACATGATAAATCTCGAGTATTACGGATCGGATTCTTATTAACTAGGATTGATTCAGGCCCTGTCATTGATTTATCTCATATCTTCTTTAAGCGATTAAAACAATATGAACAATCCCACCATATTATTACCATCGCATTCTTTTTAAACCAGCATCTTATAACATCAGACTATCAAAAAGATATTCTAAATTACTTTCATTCCACGTATTCTTTATTGAATTTAACTTTAAATGAATCAATAAATATTCTAAAACAAGAGAAGATCGATGTTTTAATTGAAATGAATGGTTGGAATACGAATACAGGTTTTTTAATCATGAAAGAAAGACCAGCAAAAATATTAATAAGTTATTTAGGTGATCCAATCACTACTGGAACTTATTTCATAGATTATCAAATCTCTGATAAGGTAACAACACCACCAGATAATATTGATGGGATCAATACAATATTTACTGAATCATTAGCATTATTACCAACAAGTTATTTAGTTAATAGTTATTTACAATGGCAAAAGAATAATAAACTATTACAACCTATTATAATGAATGATCGAAGGATAGCCTATTATCCTAGACTATCAAAAAAAACTTTTATTCAGAAATTATTACAATTACAACCTTTAGATGTTTCTCCGAATAGTAATCTGGATTATGATCAAAAGAGGAGGTTACTGGACCTTCTACGCACTAAAAATAATCCATCATTAAAATCCATTTATTTTTTAGGTAGTTTTCATAATTGGAATAAGATTACACCTATCATCTTTCATACATGGATGAATATATTAAGAACCTTACCAAATACACATTTCATTATGATGAAAGGTCGTAATATTACTAACCTTGTTTTACAAACGTCATATTACGGTATAAACTATTATAATCGTTTCCATCTATTACCACATATTACAAGTAAGAATGATGAAGAACATTATTATTATAAATCATGTATTGATATTTATTTAGATACTATCTATCGGAATGGTCATGTAACAAGTTTAGATGCACAATTTATTGGTATACCCATTATTAATGTTAATGGTTTATCATCAAGAATGTCATCACGGTCAACTGAATCAATATTATATCATACAACATCAATGAAGAAGACTCATTATGATGATTATGGAATTGTTTCATCAGTAAAAGAATATGAAGATCTTGTTATTCAGTTCATTAAATCATCGAAAGGAAGAAGAAGACTTTCTCTCTGGCGCGATAGTAACATGAAGAATAGAAAGTCGAATTTACTCTTTAATACAGATTTTTTCACTAAGGAGTATATTTATTTAATGCAATCAATGATTGGATTAGATGAATTAGAGGTTTATAATAGGAAACCAGAGAAAGGAATATTTAGTGATCTTCGCGATAAGAGAAGAATGCAATTATTTTCAACTTTTCATTGAGCGATTTCTCTCTATATATAGAAATCCGGTCGTGATCTTCGTTCAAAACTCTTCCTCAGGTTTCTCTTCGAATATTGTTTATTGATTAAGTGAATAGTTTTAATTTTTATGAATAAACCACAGGAAAGGAATAAAAACAGAAAAGAAAAAAAGAAAAGGCAAGAAAAGAAAGCTTAACTCCGAAATGCTTTACGTAAAACAACTTTCAAAAGATTCTTATATATTTCTATTATTTCATCCTACCTTACTCGAGAATCTCTTTGATTAGATACTACATGCACACAAAACATACAGAGCAGACGAAGAAATCTTATCGAAAGACAAAGGCACCGGGATTTATAGAAAAAAACAGACGACACAAGAACTGTTGGTAATTAGCATACTTCTGGACTTACTATTAATTCATCCATGTTCTCGAATAAGTGACCAGAACAATCCCTTGAAGTGCTCTTCTTTCATAGCATTATTCAATGTTCTCACTCTTGATAAGTATGAATTTTACTCATCATCTTATTATTATAATATCTTTGATAAACAATAATCAAATACATCGTCACAATAATTAAAACAACCAAGAGTAATCCACCTATTATAATAGGCGTGAGATACTCCTCAAAGATTGATTTATCATCATCTGATGGTCCAATGGTAGGTGCAAATGTTGGTGCTATAATTTGGTTGATTGTAATATTATTAGATCTTGCCGCATCAAATCCTTGAGCCTGCGACTGTATTGCAAGAATTTGTAATTTTGCTGTGAAAAGTCCATTCTTCACAGCACTCATCAATTGCTGATGATAAGAGGAGAAAGTGAATGTCCTGGCTTGAATTGAGACAGTATAATTAATAAATGCTGTGACGTTTGATCGGTCAAGCAATTGATCTAACGATCTCCGTAAGAAAGGCAAAACTCGGGCATTTGAGGGGGAAAGGACGGCATTGGGTGACGAGGAAGAGATTGAATCATCGACGTAGAGATCCAAATCAGTAATATTGATTGAAATTTCATTGGTAAGACAAGCCAAAACAGTGTTCGCGAATACATCTAAATGAAGTGAAGAATTCTTTTCAAATGCTGTAAGATTGACGGAATAGAGAGTCTAAAAAGATTCAATACAGTAAGACTTTCCACTACTGATAGTAATAAAGGCTCTTACCTGATCTGCATAGAACTGTATTACAGGTGGAAGATTTGTTGGAGCGAGAGTTGGAGTGGCTGTAGTAGGAGCTGGAGTGCTTGGGGCACGAGAAGGGGAAGCAGTAGGAATGACAGTGGGAGAAAAAGTCAATTGCAAACTCGCAGCAGCTGTTTTAAAAGCTGTAAAGTTGAGAGAACCTAATCCTGTCACAGGGTCCCTACAGAAGCGAAGAGTAATATTAGTGTGTTTGAGTAGAACCTGTTAGATATCATTCTCACCATCCTGTAGCAGTATAAAATCCTTGAGTACAACACTTGGTTGAATCAGATGTACATAAATTATCTCCAGAGGTAATATCCCATACAAAACTAGCATGTTTTGAATATAAGAAAGGATTTAAGAAGCCGAGTGTTGGACTCCCAGCACTTGCTCGGACTGAATTCACTAAAGATATCATACCAGCAACAACTGGGGTTGAAGCAGATGTTCCAGATAGAATCGCAAAGGAATTGTTTAAAACTACGGCATAACTACTCCCAAGAGCAGATATATCAGGATATCCTCTCCCAGTAGAAGCATAGCCATTTTTAGGAGATTTATTGGCCTGTGCAACACTCTTGAAATAACTTGCAACAACAGTTGATTGCCACGATGGAAGAGAAGAATAGACAGAGAATCCTCCACCACTTGTAATACCAGGGTCATTTACATTGCTTTGGCAAGCAATTTCAGTGCTTCCACTCTCAGGTCCCTGTTAGAGTAAATTATGGATCAGCACTGTCAAAAAGTGGGGGAAGATAAATACTAACCTGAGTAGCACCGACTGCGGTAACGTATGGGGAAGAAGCAGGAAAGAATGGACCGTAACTACATTGAGAAGTGTCAGTACTCGCTTTAAATCCAGCCGCACCATCATCACCACTTGCAGCCAGGACGGAGACACCCATAACTCCAAGAGTTAGCGCTGCATTGCTAAAGGCATTGGCAGCAGTGCTTCCAACATCTGTTTCATAGCCTCCATAACTGATACTAATAACTTTTGGAGGATTTGTCATTGCTACTAATTTCTGAGCTAATGTGGAGAAATCACAATCATCATCAAGGTAATAGTTTGATGTAGGGACATTCTGACCCACTGCAGTAATATATTGAGAGTCGAGATTAGCTTCGTCACAGTTATCAGTGGTAGCAAAGCATGCTTTATTGTTAATATGAGCACCAATATTATTGACTAATGACTGTTGAGGAAGATTAAAATAACTCTGAAAAGCTGTTAAATCTGATGGACTAACGGTTTGTTCTAAACAAGAAATAATTGCTTGAGTTGTTGAACTACTTCCTAAACTGGTTTGAATATGATAATGGGATATCAGTTTACTTGGAGTAACTATACCAGTAAAGTCAGCGGAAGGTGATAGAGAATCGAGTTGAATGTTCTTCTTCATCTTTGCTTTCATCATTATCCTCGTTGGAAGGTCTGTAACTCCAAATACACCAGCAACATGCTGATGAATCTCTTCCGATAGAGAATATTCTAATGCTCTATGTAACTTCCCTCGATATGCCCAATCTTTATGTTCAAATTCATGAAATTTAGTTGCAAAAATTCTTTCCCAATCCTCTATTCGCCCAGAACATTTAATATATTCACTATATTGGGTTTTAGAAAGAATTTGAATGTTTTCTTTGATTAAATAGTTTTCAACCGTTTGTGTGGAAGTAGGGTCGGTTGTGAAACTTGCTATCTCTTCTCTTGTCCAATGCTTACCATAATTCACACTATCAGGATTTGAAATATCATATAATATTTGTTCAAGTTTATCTAAATTCTTTAATCGAATGGCAAAAGTTACTTCATGATATTGAGATGTCTGTGCTGGCTTAGAAGGTTTGATTACTCCTCTTCCACCAGAGTTCAACTTCTCTCGAAATATATACCCTGTCTCTGCATTTCCTATAATCAATCCCACAATAAAAACAATCAAAGAGAGGAAGACTATGAATATCATCTGATTTTTCTCGTAGTCCAAAGCTTCCAACTCATAAAAATGAAACGTTTCCTTTTGTCTCTTTCTCTAAAAAGCGCTTTTCTGTGAATGCAAATTTATGCAATTACACAAACGAAGTTTTTTTCGCTGTTGATTTGTTGAAGATCAGCAGATTCTAAATTACATTTTTGAATTATTTATTTGGTAAAATTTTGTGTTGATTATGGATAATCGTACTGTTGGAGTGTTAGGAGGTGGACAGCTTGGTCGCATGATGACTGAAGCTGCTCATCGTTTGGGAGTTAAACTTGCTGTTCTGGATCCTGGAGGACCTTCTTCTCCTGCGGGACAAGTTGCACCTCTTGCAGTCGAGGGAAGCTTTCAAGATGCATCTAAGATCAAGGAGCTTGCTTCAATCTCTGATATCATTACCACAGAGATCGAACATGTCAATACCGACATCTTAGAAGAGTTAGAGCGAAACGGAGTTATCGTCCGCCCTAACTCACGCACTATTCGACTTATTCAAGACAAATACCTACAAAAGATTCATTTAGCTAAGTATGATGTCCCATTACCAGATTTTATGGAGACTCCTTCGATAGAAGCCGCTAAAGAAGCAGGATATCGATACGGTTATCCTTTAATGCTCAAAAATCGTAAATTAGCTTACGACGGTCGTGGAAATGCTGTTGCAAAAACTGAAGCTGATATTTCTGAAGCCTTTGAGAAGTTAGGGAGTACTGAGGTATATGCGGAGAAATGGGTTCCCTTCGTAAAGGAGATTGCTGTGATGGTAGTACGAACAAAGGACGATGTTCTCTCCTATCCTGTTGTTGAAACTGTACAAGAAAATAACATTTGTCATTTAGTTACTGCTCCAGCTCAAATCTCTGCTGCTGCAATGACTGCTGCAAGAGAGGTTGCATCAAAAGCAATCGCTTCTTTTGATGGAATTGGAATCTATGGTGTAGAACTGTTCTTACTCCCTGACGACACAATTTTGCTGAATGAAATTGCTCCAAGGTATGTTGCTTAATTTATTTCAAGCACTTTTAATTGTTGTTGTTTGTTAGACCACATAACTCTGGTCACTATACCATCGAGGCCTGTGAGATTGATCAATTTGAGATGCATTTAAGAGCCGTTCTGGATTTACCATGTCCACAACCAAAGCTTCGTGTAGGAGCTGCTTTGATGATTAATATATTAGGTCATAATACTATGGAGGAAACCTTGAATTCTGTGAGAAAAGCTCTCCCAGTTTCTGGTGCGGGAATCCATTGGTACGGCAAGGCAGAAAGCAGAAAAGGTCGAAAAATGGCTCATATTACGATAACAGGAAATAATTTTACTGAACTAAAACAACGCGTTGAGCAGTATGGTCTTACACCAGCTCAACATGGTCTAACGACACCTGGGCCCCGAGTCGGTATAATAATGGGAAGCGATTCTGACCTTCCAACAATGCAAGATGCAGCCAAGATTCTCGAGCAATTTAATGTTAGCTATGAAATAACCATTGTTTCGGCTCATCGTACGCCAGCCAGAATGTATACATATGCTCAGACAGCGGCAGAGCGAGGAGTTCAGGTTATTATTGCCGGTGCAGGTGGTGCAGCTCATTTACCTGGAATGACAGCTGCATTAACTTCTTTACCTGTGATTGGTGTTCCTATAAAGACTTCTACTTTGAACGGAAATGATTCTTTGTTATCGATTGTACAAATGCCCAAAGGCGTTCCTGTTGCTACTGTGGCAATTGGAAATGCGGCAAATGCAGGCCTGTTAGCGGTTCGTATCCTTGCGGCTCTAGATAGCTCATTACTAACGAAAATGGATGAGTACATGCTGAACCAAGAGCATGAAGTCCTTCAGAAAGCAACAAAGCTGGAGACAATCGGATATAGTCAGTACTTAAAAAATGATAAGTAAAGGATTGTAACTTTTATATGTAGAGTTTTGATAGAGCAGATAGAAATGCGGAATCACTTAGAAGAGTATCTGTTTCATCAAGAGGTGTGAAGTGTGAAGTAGTTAGTTTTAAGAAAACTTTCATTGCCTACAACTGACAGAGGAAGGTAAGATTATCTTCCCCATAAATCGAAGAAAGGTTGAGCGGTTTGCTTCGATGCCGCTGGATTTCCTCCTGCACCCCAAGTATCTTGAGTATTGTAGCTAATCGTCATGTTAGGCGTCATGGTTAAATCCAGCAAAAATCCGTCAGAAGTCGCTTGCGTGAACGCTTGGCCAAGATTGAGCTGGCCAGTAGAGAAGAAAAAGAAAACCTTCTGAATAGGAACGATCGGAACAGCATTTCCAGGATTTAAAGGAGTGGCACAGATCGGCTTCACAGTTCCATCAGGGTTCTTGTGGGACAATCCACAAGCGTAAATAGTCTTGGAAGGATTGTAGAAATTATAGGAAACAGCCTCAATTTCGTTTGAAGTTCCACTGCTAGAATCTGTGGAAATTGTCAAGATTCCTTCCCCAGTCGAATCAACAGTCGCGTAGTTTCCCGCTGACATCATGCGCTTTGTGAAAGAGTTAATGGTTGCGCCATTGTCGAGTTTGGAAAGACTGATGTAGGCTTGGTACTCTTCTGTCCAGGTAATCGTGGTTTCTTCCATGTAGTCTTGCAACGCAAACCATACAGTAGACAAAGTTGCCTTGGAGCTTGGTTTAATTCCTTTGAAAGCATAAAGAGTGTAACCTTGGTCGCGAAGTTGCTTGAGAGTGGCAGTATCAATATTTAGAGTCACATTGTATGTTGATCCAGCTACAAGGCAAAGAGAAAAGGGATGGATGTGACAGAGGACCTGTGATTAACATCGAGATTTGAGAACTTACATGCCATACGCTTGGAGGAGGCAAAGGTGGAATGGCGAACCGCAGTTCGAAGCGCTAAACGAGAGGTAAACATCCTGAGACGTGTAATCAAATTCTGTGATCCTCAAAGATTGCACCATGATCTTCAAGTGAGCAGAGAGAGAAGTCAGAGCAGGAATTGCAGCAGAGAGAGATTTTGAGATTTAAAAACTCATTTATTGGCCAGCGAAAATCTCATAAAAAGTAAGAAAAATATCGATTTATTGAATTTTTCAGAATATTCACTTTTCAGTCACATCTCCATTGCAGCAATCTTTCTCCTACTTGACATGATTCTCTCTCTGCTGCAGCACTTGAACCCGTAGTTTTCTCTCTCTGCTCTAGTTGCACATGCGATGGAAATACAATTTAAAATCACTTGCTTCTTTGGCGGTTTTTCATTGACCTAACAATCCAAAATGCTTGCTTCTCGTGTTGTTCTAAGAACTAATGTTCGACAGGCTTCCATCAATGTGTCTAAAAGAATGGCATGTAAGTGATTCCTCACATTCATGTTTGATGATTTCACATATGACAGCTGGATCGCGCTACAAGATCCAGCTTAACATCGATACTGTCACCTTGAAGGCTCTTCGCGACCAAGGCTACACTTTATATGCTTTCAAAGGAGTGAAGCCAAGCTCGAAGGCGACTTTGTCGACTGTGTGGTTCGCTTTAGAAGACTACATGGAGGAGAATTCCATTAGTTGGTACGAAGAGTTCCAAGGTTACATCTCAAAGGCCAAAGCTGACAATGGGGCCCAGATCAGCATGACTACTCGCCGTGACATGTCAGCTGGCAATTTGGCAACTGTGGATGCAGAGGGAGAAGGTATTTTGACTACCTCAACCAGCTCCGGCTCAAATGATCCGATTGCTGCCTCTGCTTACAACTTTTACAATCCTTCCAAGACAATTTTCTCTTGCGGTTTGACTCACAACAACCCTGATGGAGCCTCGGTCCCTATCTGCACCACTCCCTTGAATCCTGGCAATGCTGTTCCCATTGTACCAATCGAGAAGGTATTCTTCTTCTTCTCCACCAAAGAAATGGACCTCGGTCAAGCCTACACCCAAGCGACATCTGATGGATTACTCTTGGATTTGACCTTTAATTCAAAGATTCACTTGGGCTACAACATCAATGATACCTGGCAGACATTCGGTTCTCCAGCAGCGTCAAAGCAACAGGCTCAACCATTTTTCGACTTATGGGGACGATAAATTTTGATTCCGTTTGCCCTTTCATTACGCCATACTCTATGCGAAGTTGTAATTATAAATTACAATGAATACGCTTTTCAAACAACTATTCCCTCTATCTTCAAATCCCAATAGCTTCATTAATCTCGTTAGATTGATCGAAGAGCAATTTGTCAAAACTTCAGCGAGAAATCAGAGAAATTCATGCGACCTCTATTGTGATGTAAGAAGGTGGTGGTGATAGAGTAAGGGTTTCTGTGTATTTCAGAGATTTTGATTTTCAATTTTTCAACTGACACAGTCTTTCAACTTTCAGTGAAGGTAAGTTTTCCATCATGAATACAACCCGTCAATCTTAAACGAAACGTACCTTAAGCACATCTTCCCCCCTCCGCCCTTCTTGATCACTTCTTTCATCATTCCATTTTAAACATGCATTGAGAGAACGATTTCGTGTTTTCACGAAGTAGACATCACAAAAATCAATAATGATTGAATTCTTTTATGCAATAACCACCACTACTTTCTGAAACGAGCATTCATTTAGAAAATCAAAACATTGCTAAAAGAAGCCTTTTCGAAATCTCGGTTTTTCAATTGTATGTTGTAAAAATACAAAAATCTTTGCTCACTTCATTTCTCTTCGCAAACGCATTTTTGCTGCCTTTGTAAATTTCATCCGAATAAGATGAGGCAAATTCTTGTGTTATTTTCATTAACTCTACCGCTAGTATATGTTAGTGCATTACGCATTTCTACTCGGCTTTTCACAGCGATGAAAGACAATGATCAAGTGATGAATAAGTACTCGAGGGTCATCACTGAGCCACCATCGCAAGGAGCTTCTCAAGCTATGCTTTATGCAACAGGATTGACTCCAGAGTCTATTCATAAACCGCAGGTATCCTGGCACAATGCCGACAGAGGCAATTTACTCACCATTTCTTTAGGTGGGAGTCTGCTCCGTTTGGTTCGAGGGAAATCCTTGCAATATGCATTTACTCCAGCTTTCGGAAAAGGTTAAAGCATCTATCGAGGAAACAAAGCTTATTGGTTATCGGTTCAATACTATCGGTGTGAGTGACGGGATTAGTATGGGTACCGATGGCATGAGTTACTCTCTGCAATCTCGCGACCTCATCGCAGATTCCATTGAAACAACAATGGGTGCGCAGTGGTATGATGGGTTGGTCGCAATTCCAGGATGTGATAAAAATATGCCTGGCTGTTTAATTGCAATGGGAAGATTAAATCGTCCCTCGATTATGGTGTATGGTGGAACTATCCGGGCAGGCTGCACAAAGAAATTCCCTCAGGTGATAATTCCCAACTATCCTCTTCCTTATTCTTTGTCAATCTTACTGTGCTTTTTTCTTAATGACAGTTGGACATTGTTTCAGCTTTTCAATCATTTGGTGAGAAGATTTATTCTCGCATTACTGAAGAAGAAAGACGTGAAATTGTGGAGAATGCTTGTCCTGGCCCTGGTGCATGTGGTGGAATGTATACAGCCAATACGATGGCAACAGCAATCGAGGCTCTTGGAATGTCATTGCCTTATTCCTCAAGTATCCCTGCGGAGGATAAACTAAACGGTATGGAATGTGCTTTAATTGGACCTGCTATGGAGAACTTGCTGAAGCATGACATCAAGCCACGTGATATCATGACAAAAAAGTCATTTGAGAACGCAATCACTGTTGTATTAGCTTTAGGTGGATCAACCAATGCTGTCTTGCATTTAATCGCGATGGCAAGGTCTGTCAATGTTGATTTAACATTAGATGATTTTCAACGATTATCTGATAAAACACCATTATTAGCTGATTTAAAACCATCTGGTAAGTATGTAATGGAAGATATTCAAAAGATTGGTGGTACTCCAGCAGTAATCAAATATTTATATGAAAAAGGATTTGTTCATGGTGATTGTTTAACTGTAACAGGGAAAACAGTCAAAGAAAATTTAGAAACTGTACCATCATTAGAACCAAATAATCCTATTATCTATACAATTGAAAATCCAATTAAAAAGAATGGTCATTTACAGATTTTATATGGTAATATTGCACCAGAAGGAAGTGTCGCAAAGATTACAGGGAAAGAAGGATTAGTTTTCACTGGTATAGCAAAGGTTTATGATTCGGAGGAATTAATGATGAAAGGACTTACCAATAAAGAAATTACGAAAGGTATTTTTTATATTATCATCTTTGGAGACCATTTTTGAGTATATTCTCTTGATTTTTATAGGAATGGTTGTAATTATTCGATATGAAGGGCCGAAGGGAGGGCCAGGTATGCCTGAGATGCTTACACCGACAAGTGCCATCATGGGTGCAGGTTTGGGGAAAGATGTTGCACTTATAACTGATGGACGCTTTTCTGGTGGATCTCATGGATTTATTATTGGTCATATTACTCCCGAGGCACAAGTAAGCTCATTGTACTCTCTTTCTTCACCTTTCTTGTAAATCGCCAAAATTTTATGCAGGTTGGAGGCCCAATTGCGTTGATTCAGGATGGGGATAAGATCACTATTGATGCGGAAAAGAGAACAATTGATGTCGATGTTTCCAATGAAGAAATGGAAACTCGCCGAAAGAATTGGAGCGCACCCCCATTGAAAGCGACAAGAGGAACCTTATACAAATACATTAAAAACGTTGCCTCTGCTTCGATGGGTTGCGTAACTGATGAGTAGCCATATTTTGAGAACGATTTTTGTGTTTATTTATTTTGATTACATAGAAAATGCTGCCTTTCTATCATAGATAAAGAGTTTAAAGATTTAAATCACGAGACGTGAATCTTTTGATTGATTGAAAGGAATTGTTTGTAGACTTCCAACTTTTCAGTTTTGCGAAAATGAAACCGACCTATCTCCTAAGTTTCATTTTTGTTTGGATTTGAAAGGAAATACTTATAAAATGTTTAAACAATTGCTTCAAAGCACTCACTTCCCCCTCTCTCACATAAAATTCAACAACACGAGATACACAATCATCATAAAACAAAAACACCGTCTAGTACGACTACTCAGAACAACCAACACAAAACATTATATCAAATCCTAGAATCTTTCCATTCTATATCTTGTGATACTTTATCTGTCTTTTTAAAAAGAGTTTTTCTTTGTGATTAGATCCTTTTTTCCTATTAGATCAAAAAATTTTTCAGGTTTTTTTTTCTTCTGAGGTGAGAGAATGAAGAAGATTCATCCTTCTCTTGAGACCTCATCATATTCATTTCTATATTAGAAAAGATTGCTTCTTCTTAAGAGAGAAATTGTTGTCCTTTATTCGTGTAAGGGATTCGATTCACTGATTGATTTTCTTTTCTAATTTTCCTACATGTTTATAGATCAGAATCTATCACGACGTCGTCAGTGAATTTAATTCCCCGAAAGTTTTTAACACTTTCAAAGAAAAAATCAACAAGATTATTATCATTACGAGTCATTAAATTATTAAAAAAGTTCTCACACTCACCTTGTTCTCCTCGCTTGAAACCACAAGAAAACCAGATTCAGAATAAAATGCATACGAGATCTTCACCAAATCGTCAAACATTGAATCAGTAAGATGAATTCTTGTATGTTCTAGATTATTTTTAAAGTATCTTTCATCGTTCTCTGTAGTTTAGCGGAGGAAGCAGGAATTGAAGGTTATGAAACCATGCCTAAGACCGAATTATTCTCCAAGCTTTCCAAAGAATTTAATTTTGAGCGTTTAATGCGAATTGAAGCAAGAAAGCAAAGAATTCAAGATTCTTCAAATAAAAAGCGGAAAGCATCATTATCTTCTTCTAGGTCATCGGAAGACGAAGAAGACGAGGAATCTAGAGAACCCACAGATAGTCTTAATTCATCTTCATCCTCTCCTTTAGATCCCCCTCTAACTTCTCGACCTGCGAAGAAAGCGAAAAAAATGAAGTTAAATACGTTAGATCCTATTATGATGACTCCAATCGGAAAAAAGAAAACCTTCAAATTTATTCGTCCTAATGGCTCGATTATTCAATTTAATGTTGATAGTTTAATTGATTTTATGATTACATCTGGTGATTTTAGTGACCCTGAGACTCGTTTACCATTCTCTGATGAACAATTAAAAGAAATTGATAGTATTGGTAAAGAGATTGGTTTAGAGAAACCATCCGTTTATCAAGCTAAAAATAATGATCAATTTTATTCTGATGCAAAGTTTCGTCGTGATGCATTATTAGGATTAGAGCGTTGTGCTGGTGAAGTAGTTGCAGATATTTTAGAGTTAGTAGAAGATGGTGATCCAGATAATGCTCAAATGCAATTAGCGATGCAAGGTAAGATTTATTATCTTCTTTATTTCTTTCTATTCCGATGATTGAAATTTAACAATTAAAGAGTTTCCTTCGTTTGTGGATTATTATCGTCAGATTCGTGATGCTGATCCAGAATATGCGGCAAAGTGCATATCTCATTGGAAAACCTTTATTTTAGGCCCACCAAATCATCCTAACTATGATGAGTACGGTTTATTAAAAGTAAGTCTGGTGTTTATGATGTGTTCTTTTTATCTAACGAGTTTCAATTAACGAAAGGTTGTGATGAGATTCCTCAAGAACTGTGAAGAAGGAAGGTTTTAAGACTTCCAATTTTCTTTTCGATTCGCAGCCCCCTGTTTTACAAATATTCGCTCATTTCATTCCATTCTCTAAAGTCAAATCTTTTCTTCCACGAATTACATTTCACACTTGCATGTACATATATTTTATGTAGGTTATTGGAATCATGAATCGACATGTTGTAGATAATTTTTGATTTAGGTCGGAGATAATTTTGACACTAGATATTCATATTCATCATTTGGTTTGGATGAAGGTTAATGATTCACAAGAACAATTATTATAACTATTAACCAGCAGATTTAAGAAAGGTCAAGGTCAACACACACTTTATTGTGAATTTTCGTAGTATAGACCCCTTCGTCCAAATGTTTCTCTTTTCCTTGACTTTTCACTCTTCTTTTCTCATATCTCTTTCTTAAAGGATAGCTTTTGTAGAGATTTTGAAATTGTAAAATCATAAACACAAATACAAGAAACTACAAAGGCAACATTCGGCTTCTCTCGGCTTCTCTCGGCTTCTCTCGGCCCAATTCGGTTACGTAAAATCACGTTTGAGTCTTCGAATTTGTTTTTTGAAGCGAAAATGGAAAGCTTTCCAAAGAGAGTCAAGGTGAAGGATGCAAAGTGTAAAAAGATTCCCAAACCGATCCCAGTGAAAAGGGTACCCAGTCAAACCGAAGTTCCAGAATGTCAACTGGAGGATTCTGCTCCAAGACCAAGTACAATTCCTCAGTTACCTTGTTTAGACTTTTATAACTCTCCCGCGGAGCAAATTTTGGAGCAAATACAATCCTACATAGTATCTTTTGGTTATAACTATACAGTCACTCCTTTTTACAGGTTGAAGAAGTCAGGCACAACATCTCATGTATTCGAAGTATTCCACCTTCTCAGTACGTATGGACTACCTATTCAATGTGTTGAAGCTGTTTTTATCGGAGCAGTTCTTACAGCAGGATGGCAGGGAAGTATCCGAATACCGCTCAGCTTTAAGTCTAAATTCATGCACCCGCCTTCAACCTCCTCCGCTCCCTCGACTCCTACAAGTCAAATCTATCGTCACATTGTTCTTGCCGTCTATCAAAATGGAAAGTGGGGTGCATTAGGAATTTCTAGAAGAAATGATTTGATGGATAAGAGATTCGAGTATAATAGTTTATGGGATTTAATAGAAGAGTTTTATCAATGTTATGGAAGGAATTATCATCGTTTATTGTCAGTATATTGTGGTTTACCACTTCCTCATAACTTCTTACAGGATGATAAAATTGTTTGGAAGTCGATTAAGTTTCGTATGTTTCGTAGTGATGTTCGTGGAAACGATATTGTCGATGGAGGATCAAGAGAGGAGGAGCTAATTATGTCTAGAGAAAGAAATCTAAGGAAAATGGAAGACTTCCTTCGTCCTTATCTTTTTAGTTGATTTTTAAGTCGTGGATACATTTTAAATTGGAGAAAAGGAAAGAAAAAAATACGTTTAAGAATCAGAAATGAAAGGGACGTGGCTGGGAACGCCTTTCAGGCTTGTTTGATCTCCTGTACTGGTGCCATGAAAGTTTCACGAGGGGAACTGCGAATCCTCTGCCTCTTCAGTCAATTGTAAGAAGGAGGATCTAATTCAAAGAATTGGATATCGATTCACGTCCTTTGACTAAATACTTTGACGAAGAATACTGTTTTTCCCGTTTGTTTAGTATTTGGTATTTGCGTATCACAGTCTTGTTTAAGTCAATTTTATTCTTCCTATTCGACGTTGAAAGACTCCCAATTAAGGGAAACTTTGCTGTTGTATATTTTCTTCCATTTGATTGTGGAGAAAGGGCTCGTTTTAAGCGCTACCAACCTTTTCTATTTTTTACATTTAAATTTAGAATGTCGACAACACTATTGAAAAGAGACACAAAAAAACACGGAAAGAACTTAGACAATTTTTATACAAGTTTTGCGAAAGAAAATCGAAGGAAAAGACTAAACTACTATGACTACTTC
>VFQN01002775.1_pt1 | contig 26255 bp, 35 predicted proteins | sample 3512371 | NCBI WGS metagenome assembly VFQN01 (sample SAMN10412370, study PRJNA504923) | tailings metagenome | isolation source: Replicate 2 from Balatoc abandoned mine | place: Philippines: Itogon, Benguet | collected 2017-08-28 | reverse complement strand
GGTAGTTGCATTGGGGCGTAAGCACCCGCACAATGTAACAAACTTACTTACTTACTAGAAGCGTGGCGGATGACCTTACGATACTGTATGGCGGTGCGTTGGTGTACCGTATGTGCGGATAGGGTTACCGCCCGTAGTGGTCAGCGCGCTGGTCTTGGCACGTGTTAGTTAGAGTGTTGCTGAGGCACCACCTGCTAGTTTGGTACAGTGTGGCACACCGCAAGTTGCAGTACTGAGGTGGCTGTGCGTCAGGGTGTGTTGGAGTTGTTACCGGCTATCGGTACCCTGTGGGTATTGATATGCGGAAGGGGTTGCGCCTTGCGCGCAAGGACTAGTTGAAAGGTCAGGCGCGTCAGGCACCGTGGAACTCCCCTGCTTCCCGCAGCCCCACAATGCCTTGGGGTCCTAGGCACAAGAGCCCTTGCCTGTACCGTAAAACGCAGAAACGTTTTCGTCAGACGTACCTGCAATCTGTAACATTAAATGGACTTGCTGGTGTCTTGCGTCCCAAGCTATGATGCAGAGGGAGCACCAAAGGTGACAGCCCCTGACACTCCCTGACCCTCGCACACGGGGACAGCAGCCCACGCCCTCCAGTCTCGGGCATGGGCATTCCGGTTTCAAAACCCACACTGTCAGCCCTACTCTTGCAAGCGTCCGCACTATCACACACCTCAGCAGCACACTCGTACACGGGGGCCATGGGTCCCATCAACCGGACACCTGTGACACTAGTGCATAGGCTAGGTAACGTAACAAGGGCTTGGACAAGAAAACGGATATATGGTTCGGCGGTAGCGTGCTGGTGCACGCAATCGGAGGGCCACATCTCGGTCCAATCCAGCATCATGGACACCATGTAGCCCGACATCACCCGTACCAAGGCGGGGTCCACACAATTAGAGTTCAACTACGACTTCAATGCAACAAGGCCACAGGAAAGTCACACAACAACACAACATCGAAACAGTGCAGTGCATGTATGCACCATGATGTTCTGCTGCGCTTGCCCACATGTACCACTCGTACGCCCATACGCAGGTGGCCATGCATCCTATCAGCACGTGGTGGTGATTGCCGTACGGTAATGCTCACGCCACCAGCGTGCCTGCTGTGGTTGACCGTCAGCACGTCGAGCAGTTCTTCCTTACGAGACATGTGTACTTAATGCAATGAGCTTGTTGGTCGGGTTGCAAAAAATGGAATGCTGATGCGTTTCAGGCGTCATATGCAACGCACCAATGATGATAAGGGGTAGCGCCCAGTGAAGTCGTTGACTGCGGTGCGATTGCAAGGTCAATTCGTGACCACGCTACCCGCTGCTGTTACTTCAACAATGGTCACGAGATGCTGCAGCTGCAGCTGTCCGCAGACGGTGGCAAGGCAGCCGTTGGCTTCTCCACAATGACACGGAGCCGGAACTCCGTCAGGTCGTTGTGCACATCCTTGTCGAACGTGTAGTCCCCAATCTGCTCCGTCTCGCCCAGCTCAGCGATTTGCACCAGGAGCTTGTCGGCGGCAAGGTCCGGTGTATACTTCTCGTGGGCCTGTGGGGAGTGGATAGCGAGTGGGGGCAATGTGTGTACCGGTAACACGAATGCCAGGGAAGGCAACCTGCCGTACTGGTCAAGGTCCACGTGCTGTCGGGCCTATGTGCTGCTCCGCGAGTACCGAAAGATGGGCTGGTCAAACTCCCAAGCTTATCAGCTTGCTTTCACAGCCGTAGGTGCAGCTGCGAGGAAAGCAAGCCAGCTGGCAGGCCGAGAGCCAGCAGGAAGAGGTTCAGCACCCTTGGGTCGTACCCTTGCTGCCCAACGCTGCTGCCCAGGTACATACCCACCTGCTTCACCACCAGGACTGCGACGCCTGAGTGAGGTGGTATAAGGCCCTTCGACGGGCGTACCATGTACCTAAGTGGCCGCAGGTTGGGAGAGGGGAGGGCGTTGCGGCCCTTGTCGCTTCGGACAGCTCCTGTCAGCAACCCAGCACACGGCAGAACTCCTACACGGAGGTTAGTGGCCGCTTACTCTTCCTTTATAGTGGTCTTGATCTTGAAGGCTAATGTATGGCTGCTGGGATTCATGAATGCGACAGTTGTAACAAGCTGTTTGTCCGGCTGGAAGTGATAGCGCAACTCAGCGGGGATGACAACGACCTTGCTGCTCATCAGGAATAAAAGTCAGTTAAATTCCTATTATGCTGACGGCAAGGACGTGACGAAATTGTAGCCCTATTGCTGAAGTGCCGCGCTGCCAGCTGGAGCCAGTTGCGGGCAATAGTGCGGGGCCCGCCTGGAGCGAACGGCTACCTCTTCCCCCCTGCGCGCAGCCCTCGCCAACCGCAAAGCCTTGGACTCGCCAGTATGGCTTCATAGCCGTGCCTCGCATGAGAACCCACACCAACCCATGACTTCTGTGCTGTGCAAGGGAGCTGTGGAGTCTGTGCAGTACAGGTACGGGGAGGGGAGAGCAGGGGAGAGTGCCGGTACGGCAGGGGCTGGTACGCCACAACGTAGTCCTTTTGGGCACCGCACAAGGCCCTGGTATCAATTGCACATTAGGTAACGCGCCATGCGCCAAGTAACTCCGTGCGCTGCTGCGTGCTCGACAGCTGGGAAGCCCGCCAAGGAGTCAAGCGAACCGTCTCTGGACGCCTGGAGCCAGTGCGACCCCTCTTGCCTCTTCACAGCCTGGCTGGGGCACATGCTCACACCAACCGTTTCCTCTCACACGTGCGACGCCCCGGCCGTTTCCAGCGTGGAAACGGCATTGTCCGTTTTGCCAAGCCCTGACTACGGTAAGTGACTATTGGCACCTCACCCAAGCCTGTCAACGTGTCAAGCCCCACGCATGCACCGTACGGTTATCGTACAATCCCACCGCTCTCACTGCTCCAGGTCCAATCAGTGACAAACAGAACACACCATGACGATGCCGTACTACCGCTGCGCCAAGGCAATAAAACAACCCAAACGGGCCACGAAAACGAGCAAACGCGTGGGCACCACAGGTCGTAGGCGTGCTCCACAGTCCACTACACCCAACCATCATCTTGTAACACGGGCAAAACATAGACCACGTAGATCATAATCCACATGCAGGCGCCCGTACCGACGTGCATATGTACACGCTTTCTTCATTGAATGCATGTAACCAGGAACGCTACCCGCTACCGTGTGCTGTTGCGTTCATGCACCTGAATGAGACACGCAGAATGTTCAATGCAAGGAACTTCTAGCGTTCTCTTGCGCCGTTTGACAACAGCGAGCATGCTAGGCACTGCAATAGTGTGCAGTGCAGAGGCAACGCGCTAGTGAATGGAATACCGGTAACCGTGGCAGTGTCGGCCGTGGAAAGACTTCCAATGCTGGTGCAACACGGGGTAGGGCACGGTGTGCCTGCTATCTGCTGTAGGGGAGTCCTGGTCAAGAGACTGTGCAGCAGCTGGTATTGCAATCTGCAGACGTCAGGGAAGCCGTTGCTGGCCCCTCCACCACCACCTGCAGCCGCAGCTCCCTCACGTCCTCTCGCGCATCCCCGCCAAAGGTGCCATCATCAACCTGCTCCGTGTCGCCCAGCCCAACGCTCTGCACCATGAACCTGTCCCTGGTGGCTGCAAGCTCCGCCGTGTACTCCTTATGGGCCTGCAAACCGACATAAGAGGCACGTGACGTTCAATATGCACGACTCTAGTCTGCTGGTTCAAGCTGGGCAACTTGGCAAAGGTGCACTGCGACAAGTTGGCTTGGCAAGCCCGGGACGTTGACGCCGTTCCAATTCGTCTCGCTTACCCGCTTGACCACCAGGATAGCGACAGCGGAGCGGGCATCGATCACCCCCGAGACTGGGCGCACTACGTACCTGCAAGGCAGTGCAGGGCGTCACAGCGTGAGCCGGGTCCTAGCCCTTGCAGCAAGGAAGTGGCCGCCCGGCATGTAGCCATGTTGAATTGCACCCAAAGAGGCTAGGAGTTGCTCACTCCTTGGCTGCCGTTGTCTTGATCTTGAAGGCTACCCGCTGGTTGTTGGGGTTTGTGACGGCCAACGTCGTGAGAAGCTGCTTGTTGGGCTGGAACTGGAAGCGCACGACGGCCGGGGTGACCTCCACACCCCTGCTCATCCTGACTATGCCTTTGTATAATATGCAGCTATTACCACACGATATGAGGTGGGCATTTTCCTAAGGTTGTGGCTTGTCAAGGCCCTGCAGCCCGCCTTAAGGCTAGCGGGCCACCAGCCGCTTACAGTGACCATTACGTGTAAGTTGCCTGATACTCGGCGTGCTCGCGAAAGCTTGTCCGTAACGCCTACGGCATGACGCCTTCCCGCCGTGCTATGCGCGCTCTACCATGCTGTGCTGTGCCGCCGAGTTGCAATGGCACTGCGGCCGGCTCTTATGCACGAATTCCACACTGTCCCTCACTGACCAGTTGGTGAGGTAACTGTGTCTCCTTGATCACCTTGTGCGCGGGAGCTGTACTAAACCCTGCATTCTTGAGCTCGCGGTTTACCCGCGCACAGCAGTACCAACACTGTTGATATACACTACATGATCATAGGCCGTCTGGACGTAATGGATTGCTCGTAATCCGACTCCGGTACTTTCGCGCGCGCCAAAAAGCGCGCTGCACTCGGACCCCAGTGGATTTGGGCGTGTACATCTCTTTGTGCTCCTGAATACCAATCTTACCCACCATGAGTGACGAGAAGCAGGTATGGAAGCTGACCCCGCAGTCGGCTGGTGCCGGCCGTGGGCACATTTGCACTCTATCCTTCCTCTCAGCCCTGCTTCGCGTTCTGCTACAACGCTCTAGGTCTCTCAACTGGAAAGCTCTGGAGCTGGCAAGGAGCACCAGCCCAGCACGGATGTCGTGCTCGGTGTTCTCGAGGTGGCTTGGGGCCACCTCAGCCATCGCTGCCGGCGCAACATGCGAGCTGTCTGCACGGGCGGCAGGCTGCTTCACGACAGGCTGTGGACGGACCTCAGCGTGCGTCTGGCGACGCCTCGTGCAGCCAAGGAGGCCTCCAGGATCATCATGCTGGACACCGGCCTCATGGACCCACAGCAACTCACCACGTCCCTGACCGCTGTCATGCAACGCGGCTCCCGGCCCATGTCGCTAGCAGTCAAGTACGGCAGCCTCGGGGCCATCGCAGACCACAGCCTGCGCGAGAAGCAACTGTAAGCTCCAACAGTGTCGCATGAGTGTGCGTCAAAGTTTAATGTCGTGCGTACTGCCCGTCAAGCTGCCTTTAGCGCCTACCTCGCACGCCGTGTCCGCTCGTCAGTCTGTACGCGTCTGCGTCTTTGCACACTGGATGTCAGGGAAGCTGGATATACCTGCTGGATGTAACGCTACCCTTCTCGTCTCCACAGGCTGTCCGTGCTGTCGTGCTGCGCGCCCCGCTGCGGCCCCTGCCTGACGCACCTTGAGCTGAGCGGCTGCCCACCGCTGACACCCGCCGTGGCGGAGGCGGTGGCGGAGGCGGCGCCCGGCCTGGCATCCCTCACGCTCAGCTTCGCAGCTGGCGCCGCAAAGGCAGAGGTCTGGCGCGGTCCCTCGGACCCAATGGACGCTACCGCAGCCAGCGGCAAGGAGGGTGATTCGGCCGCTGCAGCAGCAGCAGCAGCAGCTGCTGCTGATCCTGCTGCCTCCAACCCGCTGCACATCCTGACGGTGGTGGGCCCCCGGCTGCGCAGCCTGCGGCTGCTGCGGCTGGGCTCCTGCTGGGAGCTGGGCGCCTACGCCGCCATCGGGCTGTGCACGCAGCTGACGGAGCTGGCCGTCTCGGTGGAGGATGCAGCGGAGGGCAGCTTCGAGGGTACGTCGCGCACAGCGCCAGAATAAGCTGTACGGAATCCCAGCTGCCCTTAAAGCCGAAGGCCTCATGCGTTCATGCGTTTGGGTTGTAAAGTTAACAAGGAGGCCCTGCTGCAGTTCGTAGTATACCGAACATTAACCCTGTGATCAAGCGATCTAGCACCGAGTGCACCTGGACGCAGTCTCCCTTTGCCCCTGCACGCAATCGTCGTCGCCTCATGCGTGCCACACGCGGCCAAAGGATCTTGAGTAGATGCGCATGGGTTCCACAGGCTCGTTTATGCTGAGGCGGCTTGCCGCAGCCCGCACTATACCGGATACAGTGCCCTGTGACTCAGGTATCAAGCACCAAGTGCATCGGAACGCGGTCGCCCCTGTCCATGCGCGCAACCGTCGTGCCCTTGTCTCCTCACATGCCCACGCCCTCCCCTCCGCCGCCCCGCAGTGGAGGGCGCCCTCCTGGACACCATCAGCCAGCTGCACAGCCTACGTGCGCTGGACTTCCACTACAACTGGGGCAGCATCTACCCCACGCGCGGCGAGCTCTCCGGGCACGCCACGCGCCTGCAGCGCCTGGGGGCCCTCACCGCCCTGCGCCGCTTGCGCCTGTGCCTGCCCAACCGCCGCCGCCGCGACGTGCTGCGGAGCGAGCAGCGGCACCTGGAGACCAAGGGCGAGGAGGAGGCGGCCGCCTGCCGGGCGGTGTGGGACAGGCAGCAGGCGGCGCTGGCGGATGCCCTGCGCTGCATGGCCGGCTTGGAGTCGTTGACGGTTGAGAGCGGCTACGTGGCGGCGGCTGACGTGGCGCCGCTGACCGCCCTGACCAGGCTCAAGGTGCTGAGCGTGCTGCTGCCGCCGCCGCGGCCGGGGGAGGGCGCGGCAGCAGTAGCGGCAGCAGCGGCAGCACCTGCGCCACCGCCAGCACCAGCGCCTGTCCCTGTCCCTGCAGCGCAGCCGGGGGCGCCGCAAGTCGGTGCAGCTGCTGCGGCCGCTCCCACCGGCTCGCCCGCAGCAGCTGTCACCGGCGCGCGCTCGAGCCCCGCCGGCAGCCCCCGGCCGGCGCCGCCGCCGCCGCTGCCGCCCAACCTCCGCCGCCTGGAGCTGTCATGGGGCGCCTCCCCGCGCCTCCTGGCCACCGCCTCGCGCCTGCCGCACCTGGAGGCCGTGCTGTTCCACTCCGCCGGCGACATCCACATCGTGCTGGACCAGTCGGACGTGGTGGCACTCCCGGAGGATGGCTACTGCCGCCTGCGCCCCGAAACCATCGAGGCGTTCGGAGCCGCCGCGAAGCTGCTGGCGCGCGTGCACCGCCCCCGCGAGCGGACCGAGTACGACACGGGCATCCCCGGCAAGGTGCTGACGGTGACGGCGGAGGTGCACCCTGCCATGGTTGCGCCGCCGGAGGGCGAGCTGGACGGGCACGCGGTGTGGATCCGGCAGCTGGCGCCGCTGCGGGAGGTGGCGGGCGTCAAGCTGGCCATGCTGGCCATGCAGGCAGTGGACGTGCTGAGCGTGGCCAAGACGCTCAAGGGCGCACGGGTGGGTAAAGGTGGTGGTGGTGTGCGGTTAGGGCAGGCACACAGGCCAGCGCAGCTTTAGGTGAGAGAAGCCCTAGGCCACTTGAGCGGGCGTATGAAGAGCGGGTCAAGGCGGCGTGTGGTTGTAACACATTGGTCCATGCAACATAGTGCAGCAGCAAGCGTGTGCCGGTTGTGCGTACTGCTTTGTTGTGTATGGACCCACACAGCAGGGTGCGGTTGTCCTCGTCTGGCACTGGAGCCAGCGTTCGTCCCGTAGGCCTCGGGCTTGTGCAATAGCACACAACTCGTGAGCCGGTGGCACGTGGGTGATACCAATCGTGCGCGTGCCCACGCTGACACGTGACGTCACCCGCGCCCACGCGCAGGACCTGGACCTGTCGTACTGTTCCTTCCCCATGGCCGCCCTGCCCTGCCTGGGCCCGCTGCCCAGGCTGCGCACCCTGCGCTTCAACGCCGACCACTGCATCGGCAACTCCTCGGAGACGGTGCAGTCGGCGCTGCTGAGCATGTGCCTGCAGGTGGGTGCCACGTGCCTGCACGACACGGAATAGCCGCAGGGCCTCAAGACCAGGACGCTACGCCGTCCCTGGGAGCCTAGCACAAGGACCAGTATTTATCTCTATAGGAGGCGAAGAGTACGGGAATCCGCCAGCTACTCGCATCAATCCACGCCATTCCACCGTGTTGCATGTTTGTGCAGTTTGCCCACAGAGTGGTTTGCCTCGTTGTATCAACTGCACCTGAGTGTGCGCGTGCCGTCCTGGTGTAGCACCAGTTGCCCACGCACGTGCGGCGTGCGGCATGCTGAGATCACCTGACGCCACCTTGGTGACCGTTTCCACGTGGCCCCATGTGCGCAGGTGTCCACGCTGCGCCACCTGTTGGTTGCCACCAGCACGTGGGACCTGTGGCCCGACTGGCAGCAGGTGGAGAGGGCGCTGGGGCCGTGTGGCCGCCACATCGTGTTCATAAACACAGACGTGGAGTGAACGGGGCCTACTTGCAGCATGCTGCGCCCAAAAGTGGGCGCAGAACTGGCATAAGTGGTGTTGTGCGCCTCACGAGGACGTCGCTGAGGGGCTTTTGCTAGCCGCTCGCGGCGGCGGAGGGTACTGCAAGGACTTGGGGCGGTGCTTCAGGCGTTGCGGGAGTTGGGGAGGGGCGTGTGCGGATGCTGGGTGGAAGCCGGCGGGTTGTGGGTGCGTCAAGGTGAATGGAAAGGAAAGGGGTTGGAGGCGAGCAGTGCTTACGATGCTGTCAGCGATCGCAGTCAGTGTGCGGACGTGTTGCGTACGGTGTTGGTGTTGCAGGGGCAGTAGGGACCAGGAGGCTCAGGGCGGGGTGCCGATGGAGGCGACCGCCTCCCGTACACGCCGGGGGGGGGAGGGTGAAGTTGCGGTTGGTGCAGGTTATCAGCCCTGGCAGGTGTCCTTCAGCAGGTATGCTAACAAGCAGAAGGGTGGGGCATCGGCCGTGTGCCTCAGAAAGACGATGTGAGCAGGTTGGTTGAGGAAAGGCAGTGATGTGCGTGTGCCCTGCGAGTGCGTACATGCGCGTCGGTGAGTTATTTGTTGGTAGTTACGGGGTTGAATCAAGGACATGTGGACATCAACTATACACGCGCAGGCATGCTGTTGGGAAGGGAGCCCTGGCCGCTGCTGGGCCTACCTGGACAAGAGTCCCGGTTCCTGTTTCGCTACGGTGGGAAGGGGTCTACGGGGTGGTTGCTTGGGTGCAGTCTCTTGAGTGCAAAGCTGCAGCCCTTAACCTGCGCCTCCTTTGCCCATACCGTAGCCCCCAGCCCCCATCTACCCCTACGCACTGCCCGTAATTAACCGGCGCCGCAGTGAAGCCCGCTAGCTGTCGTTACACCCTCTGATACCGGTACGAATACCGCTTTGGCCCAGGGGAGACCCCTGCTCTGGTCAGCAACCAGTAGACCAGCACCCACGTTCCTCTCCCAGGTCTGTAGGTCCCTGGGCCAGAGGTCGCAGCCCGAAGCCTTAGGTAAACCACATAAAACAAGCTCAAAGCCTATAGTGGGAGCCAGGACCGCTCGAGAAGGGTTGCATGCTGGCTCCGAGACCCGTCCATCATGGCGAGCGCAACCTGCCGCTTGACCAGCCTCCTTTCTTTCGAACAAATAATGGTTATAATGCAAATACATGAACAATAGTGCGCAGCCCTTCAATAGCGTGCCTTCAGGAGGTAAGACGAAGCCTGGACGAAGCGCCAGAAGAAGCTGTCGAGGAGTCACATCTGCATGTTAAAACGAGGCTTTGTTAACACACATTAATTAGCGCATGCGGCATTAAAAGGGTAGCAGCGCTGGCAGTGTACGCTCGGGCTCGGCCACGTCCGGGTAGCAGGTAACGCTGGTCTTCAAGTCTGCGGCGGGTATCTGTCCAGAGCCTGACCCTGCGCACTGCCTACCTGCAGGCGGTGAGGGGAGACCGGTCTGGGCTGCGGGCCAACGCTGCACGCTCCGCTGGGGCACCCTCAGGGTAAGTAGGCGCCATGTGAAGTCCAGGAGTCTGGGGTCACACCCTTTAGCGTGTGGCGTGCGCTACGCGGGTGGTTCCAGCGTTGCTGATAGTATGTGGAAGCCAGCTCGGGTAGCTGCCCAAGGATAGCCCATGTGTTTACGAGTTGCGCCCCTGCTCGGCGGGTTGACGTGGCGGAACCTGCAGCAGCCGTCACACAGTGCTCATCGCAGGCCTAGCTGTCCTCGGCACTGGGAAGCACCCCGGCCACCGCACATTTTAGGTGCACGGTTCGGACGGCGGGTGTGCCATTAACAGGCCACTCTTCACAGCCCCATAGGCGTTGTTGTGCGCATATGAGGGGGTCATCGTGGCGTGACGGCAGGGGACTGCTTGACGGGATTCTGGGTCGCCCAGCAAAGAGCCTCACCATGTGAGCACAACTGTGAGCCACCCCAAGAGCGACATGAAGCTGACTGATGGCGTGCTTATGCTCGTTGGTTCGCGCAGGGGCTCCCAAGTCTGCACGGTTCTATTGGTAAACCCTGTGTGCTCTGGAGTTGAGGTAAGCTGGAGCCTCGTGGGCCTTAGGAGAAGGTCTGCTAGAGGTTTGGTGTCTGGCCTCGACCATGCATGCATGGGGCGGACTTGCGTGCACGTTCCCTGCCTCGCTTGCTGGACATACCGCAAACAGTTGCCTGGCCGTAAAACGGTTGGTAAATGTGGGGCCTTGAAGGGTGCAGGGTTGTTGTACTACAAACATGACACATGTCATACGTTGCCACTTACTTTTGTGCGTTGCTTGCAGCAATGGATATCTTATCATGGGCGCCATACAACCAGGCGGGAATACCGGTGCCGATGGACCCTAAACTCACATCGGCAGACATCGACCACGCCGTTGAGCAACGCGGCAAGCAGGTGTTTGACAACATGCACCCGCGGCTCGTCAAGATATACGGGTTCAGCCGGGCCGGCGAGCCAGCGAGCGAGTGCTCAGGCTTCCTGTACGGTACCTTAGACGTCATCGTCACCACTTCTTATGTCGTGGGCCCTGATGGCGGTCAAGAAGCTGAGGTGTTCAAGGTGTGCTACTCTGATGGCCACGAGGAGGAGGTTGAGCTGCTGAAGTGCGCAACCAACCACCTGCCTGACGTCGCCATCCTGCGTGGCTCGCGGAGTGCACCCCGCACGATGGTGGGCACGACGTCCAGCATGGGGGCGATCGTCTACGCCCTTGGCTTCCCCACCCACGCCAACACCCCCAGCTTCCGCACGGGCAGTGTGTCGGGTACCAAGCTTGGGGATGTGGCCATCACCTCCGACGTCGACAGCGGCTTCAGCGGCGGGCCGGTGGTGAGCCTGCTGGGGGAGCTGGTGGGCACCGTCAAGGGTGGCCCTGGTACGCAGGTTCGCCTCTGCTCGCCCTTCAACCTGCACACCTTCCTGCTGCAGTCGGGCCTGCCGGGGCTGGCCTAAAACTGCATATGGCAGGGGACCCAGGGTCCCACACACCTGCCCCATGCTGATTGGCACACCTAGCCAGCACAACAGCGGCACGGTGGGGGCCACAAAGCCTTCCAAGCATGACCCACAGGGCGTGGGTCGCTGCATGCACCACATGGTGTTGGAGGCTTTTTGCGTAGCTTCAAAGTGGGTGTCGTTGTGGTTTCGTTGCAGCAGCTGGATCTTAAGGGCGGTACACAAGCCAGTCTGTGCGTTGATTTGGCGGGTCCTGTCATACCGTAGTGCTGGGCGCAACTGCATTGTGTAAGCTAGACAGCATGTACCGGTACTGCACACATGCAGTTTTCCCATTGACCAGTACAGTACCCCGGGGTTATGACCGTGGGCCGGTGCGTCGTCACCTTGTATGCATGCCGCTGCTTGAGGCACACCTGCTGCCCAAGCTTGTGCCACGATATGGGCTTGTGGTGGAATTGTTGTTATTAGCGTGCAATCATGCTGCTGGGCTTCACGCGCAAATTGCTGTTTGGTGCGCACTACTGCAGGCCGTTGTTGGCGCCTGCTACAGGCCCGGCCGAATAGCGTAGACCAGCATAGACACAGAACCAATGGCAAGAGCAGAGCTGTCTCTGTAATACCTGTAAGGCTTGAATAAGTGGTTCCCCTCCTTCCAGCGATCCTTATCGTACACTGACACGGCGTCGCCAATCGAGTGCTCAAGCACCCGCCCTGAGCGATGCGCCAAGCCGGGGATCATGCAATCAGGCATGTACCCATGGTTATGCAACTGCGACCAACATACCGTACGACCACATACCTGCCCTGTCCTACAACACCCTGTCACTTTCAAGATTTTGCAATGCAACACAACCCGCAACGCCTGGACATGCGTCGGGCACATGCGGCCGCACGTTGCACACTTGTTTTAGGCCCCCTTCTGTTCAGCCCCGAACAACCTGCAACCCTACATTCCAGCCCCCCCCACTACCGTATGACAGTTGCCATCGGACACCTCCCGCTTTACAGCACTAGTTTGTGCTGAGCTGTTGTGGCCATCACGCTGTCTTGGCGCCGGCACGCAGCTCCGCCTCGATCTGCTCCAGCGTCTTGCCCTTGGTCTCCGGAACCTGCGTGGTGCGCAACCGAAACATGTCCCATAGGCGCAGGTAGCTTGCATCAGCCGGGGCCTTGCCTTGCTCAAGCCAACAGGCACGGTAGGCTAGGTGTCGAGAGGCCCTGACCCGACGTAGTATCAATCCGACGTGTAAGCCTAACCCGCTAAAGTGCTGTGGCGCAACGGCAACGCGCACCACACCCCGACAAGCTCTCGCGAGCGCCGTTGTCCAGCTTGCCGTACCTGGCTGCTGACGTACAGCGCGCCCGCCAGCGCCATGGCTCCGAAGAAGCAGTACACGGGCCCCAGGCCGTACTGCTGTACGGCGCCCATGAAGGTCTGCCCCACCGCCACGTTGCACACCCAGTGGCTCACGAAGGCGGCGGCAACGGCCTTGCCTGCGGCGGGTGAGGCGCAGTATGCACGGGTGTGTGGTTGCGACAGCGTGCTTGCCCTTTAAGTACGACGCATACAAGTGGTTCCGTTGGGGCCCTTTCGCTCCTATCACGCCGTTGATATGGTGCCCTGTGGAACCAGCATGGAGATCCAGCAGGGCATGCAGTCAATAACAAGGTGACATACGGTAAGGACGTGTCAAAAAGCGGCGTATCGGACGTCCACCGGCTGCTAGTCTCAAACGCTTTGCACAGGCCCACTGCAGGAGGCCCTGGTCCCACGCACCTCGCGTGCTGAGCGGGTTGAGCTCCGGCACGATGAGGCCGGGCACGGGGCCCGCCCCCGTGGCGAAGGCGGCGATGTACGCCAGGGTGCCCACCACGGCGATGGTGGGCGCGTACGGCTGCAGGGCGGGCAGCGCGAAGCCGGCGGCCATGGCGAACATGGCGGCGGCCTGGCGGGCAAGGGGAGGCAGGGCGGAGTTTGCGGGGCAAGCCAAATGGCAAGTCTTATCACAGCAGGTCACGATGCGGGGCAGGGGAGGGAGGGGAGGAGGCCGAAGTCAGGTGCAAGGTGCGAGGTGATGCGGTGATCCGCAGCACTCGGCTGTTGGTCAGTCCTGCACAAGGCAACGCCCACAAGCTGCGAGCCCCCACCTGCCCCAGGAAAGAGTTGACCAGCAGCGTCTTGCGGCCCGCCCTGTCCATCAGCCCCGCCGCCAGCAGGGTGCCCAACACGTTGGTGGCGCCCACGGCCGCGGAGGCGAGCGTGCCGCTGGCCACGCCCGCCTGCAGGGGTGCCGCGGGGAGCGGATGGAGCAGCGGGGGGGCAAACAGTACCAGAAAGAGGTGAGCGGTAGTCATTGGGGGAAGCGCGTGCTGGACGACAACACGATCAGACCCACTGTGCAACCCAGCTTTGCCTGGCACTAGCACAAGGACCGTACAGCGGCGACGCCACGACGTATGAACGTTAGAAGGGGTGCATGGTGGCCCCCGCCGCCGGCCCCACGCGTGCCTCCTTACCTCGCGGAACACGGAGGATGAGAAGTAGACCAGCGCGTTGATGCCCGCGAACTGCTGGAACGCGAACAGCAACACGCCGATGAGCAGCGGCTTGGCGGCGGGGCCGGACAGCAGCGCCAGGCCGCCGGGCTGAGCCACCACTAGGGGCGGGGGGCCGGGGGGGGGGCACGCCAGCAGCGCGCCGCGCGGGGGCGGCCGGCACAGCGGGGGGCTTAGGGGGGGGGGGGGGGGGGGGGAGGGGGGGGGGGGATGATAAGAAGGCAGGCCGTGAACCGGAGGCCCATGGGTGATGCCGGAAGCAAAGGGGCAAGGCCAGGTAGTCCTGATTGCCGGCGTCAATGCGCTAACTACAGCCGTAAGCGGGACGAGCGCAGGCAACAGCAGCATGCGGGGTGGTTGATGCCCGGGGTAGCAGCAACTGCCCTTCCGAGAGCTGGGTTTCTACACGCGCTGTGGGACTTTCCTGTCTGCCTGTCCAATCCACCCACGTGCTCCCGCCCATCCGAACAATCCTGCTCCATGTGCGGCGCCGGCACACCGCTTTCCATCCCGGCCTCACCCTGTGGCCCCACACAACCGTACAACCACACCCGTATCCACATGCACCTTCCTGACCCTGCTGGCCATGCTGCATGTCCGCCGCCCCCGCTACCACCAGCATATACTATATGCCACCAAGGCTTCCCGCACACACAACTGCCCGCCCCCCACGCACCCGGCTGGCCGCGCTCCACGTCCGAAGCAGCCGCGCGCCCAGTGGACGCCGCGCCCACCGCCGCTGCCGCGGGCCGCGACGCGTCCAGCTCGGCGGGGCCGTTGGGGCCCCACAGCCGCCGGGCAGCGTCGGCCGCCGCCGCGTCGCGGTGCTTGGAGGCCAGCCAGCGGGGGCTCTCAGGGCCCAGCAGCATGCCTGGAGGGGAACGGGGATGTGCGATGGATGGGACAAACGGGGGCCCAACATCGCTATTCGCGCCGCAAACTGTGCGCGGCGGTTACGGGGGAGCGCAAGGCGCCTGGGCAAAACTTGCAACGCATGCACTGCAAGGGGCTGCCGGCTGCACCACAGACAACCACCTAACACCCAGCGTCGCGCGCGGCCGAGCCGCCCACTGAAACGTTCCCAAGGTGAAAGTGAAGATATCCTTTTAGTATGTTAACGCGGCCCGGCTTGTGTAGAATTGCATACGCACCCAGCGCCAGCGCCGCCGCCGGCAGCATGGCCATCTGGAACATGGCCCTCCACTGAGTGGGCGGCAGCACCACGTTGACCAGCAGCGCCGCCAGGATGCCCAGGCAGATGGTCAGCTGGTTCAGCGTGCCCAGCGTGCCGCGGATGCGCGTGGGGGCGACCTGGGAGAGGAGGAGGGGGGAAAGGAGGAGAAGAAAATGGGTGGGCCGGGTACAGGTACCCGGCTGCTTTGCTTTGAGCGTTTTGCAGCGACCTACAGCGCTCTTCCGCCATGCTCAACCCCCACAATCAGGGCAATGGGTCGCCCTGAGTTGCTTTCCAGCCCGCCAGCAGCTATGGCAGCATACCCTGCGGCCCTCATGCCTTTCATGTGTAAAAGTTTCCAACCCCGCAAGGCACCATCGCGCCTGCGCACCTCGCTGATGTATGTGGGCACCAGCGCGGACGACAGCCCGATGGCTGCGCCCGTCAGGAAGCGGCCCGCCAGCATGGTGTTGAGGTCGGGCGCCACGGAGGACAGCAGCGGGCCCGCCAACATGGGCCCCGCAGCCAGCAGGAAGGAGGCGCGGCGGCCCAGGCTGTCTGCCACGCCGCCGCCGGCCAGCGAGCCCAGAGCGGCGCCCGCCAGCGTGCTGCTCACGATCTAGGGCCAGGGTGTGTGGACAGGGCGGGAGGAGTACCGCATGAAGTGGACGGATCCATGCAGGGGCAAGCAGGTTGGAACACCGCTTGGGCCCCATTCAGTGGTAGTTAGCGGCCTTCCTGGTCCCCAGGGATCCGTACCTCCAACAACACACCTTCCCACCCCTGTCCCACCGGCAGCCCCCAGCCCCCCACCCACCAGCCCCATCATGGCCTTGTTGCCCGCGATGCCCAGGTCCCGCGCCATCTGCTCCAGCGGGCCGTTGATAACCGACAGGTTGAAACCGAACGCCAGGCTGCCCATGCACGCAACCGCAACCGCCAACAGAACCGGGCCCAGCGGCGCGGCGCCGCCGGGCGTGAAGCTGCCGGAAGCTGACGGCGGCGCCACGGGGCTGGCGGAGGCGTCGTCGGTGCCGCCGGCGCCGTTGGGCGTGCTGGCCTTGAAACGGGCAATGATGGCGGAGCGGTTGAGGTGGTTAGGGTGGTTGAGGAACTGGGGCTGGTCGTTGGAGGTGATGTGGGTCAGCGGGTGGAAGGGGAGCGGGACGGGGCGGAGGGACGACGGAGCCAGGCCTAGGGAATGGGTGTGAGCGTGTGTGGGTGGGTTAGGTGGTGACGGGCCTCAGGGGTGCGTGTGCGTGGGAAGGATAGGTCGGGACAGGGAGGGCTTGCAGCGGGAAAGTTTGCCTGTACTGCCTGTACCGTATGACAGGCCTCAGAAACGCGCGCGCTTGTATGTCTTGTGGGCCAGCGCAGTTGCGTGACTGGTAAAAGGTCTCGGCACGGTCTTGGCAGGGCAAGCTGAGGCAACTAGGGGAGTCTGCTGCTGTTGGACTTACCCGAGACGCGCTGGTGCATACGCCTGGAGCATGGTACCAGCCCTGCGTTAAGCTGGAGCGCTGCCATAGTTGCGACACGCGGCAGCTGCAATGTCGAGAATGCTTTCGGTGTCGGTTGGGGCACAGACCAAGAAACAAGACGACGAATATGAAAGCTATTTAACAGTTGCTTATTATTTAGTCGGAGCGACAGCGCCGCGCGCATAGAGCGGGCTGTGTTGCTCGCTTAGTTCGCGCTTTGGAAGTGACGTCAAGGAAGGCACGGCTGAGGCCTGCTAGCTTCCGCAATAGATCATTTAATAACTGTTTATTGCGGTAGCACTTGCGCGCAGCAGCTTACACTGGCGGTGAACGTTTGATCTCTCCCGCAGGCCTGACACGCTTGCACGACGCACCACCTCTAGTGGCACGTTCCGTGCCCTTGGGCCCGTCTTCTCACCGCCCCCGCACATTGCTTACCACTTTACTAAGCCTTCACTTCCAGCCAGCCACAACCCATATGTGCATGTCCTCCAGCCTCCTTACCAGCTGTCCTCCGCTGTTCGGGAGCTCCCCTGCTCAACTGTACGCCCATTGAGCCCATCGCTCTCGTACCGGTCCGTACTGTCCCACGCCACTCAGGGCCCAACATGTTTCTCAACGTTACACGTACCAAGTGTGTGTCTGACTGCGGTATGACCACGAACAAAGTTGTAGTGGTGCTACAGCCCCACAGGCCCACAGCAGTCTCAAACACCACAACATCGAGCAACATCCCTGACCACGTACGTGATTGCCTGCGCGCCTTGCGAGCTCTCAACGGCCTTGCACGGGCCGGCTATCTGTGACCCGGCCCATGCATGTCGTGAAACGCTCAAGGCCGAGAGCGTTCAGCCAGCGCTGGCGGGTGCCTCGTGCTGCATGGCACTTTTGTTTGTACCGGTTCTGCCTGGTGCCTGCCTGGTGCCTGTCTGCTCCTCCTCCCCCCACACCCATGCTGCCATATGTCAGCACTGCTAGGCCTGGCGCACACGTGCCTGCTACGCCGTGCCTGGCCGTACCCACCGTTGACGGTTCTGGTGGAAAAAAGGATGGCTAAGCCTGTAAGTCAGGCGTCCAAGGTTCCTTACACAGATGCAAACCGTTCAACGTATATGTTGACTTTCCCCCCCATGCATCAGTAGTATGGTACTCAAGGGCACATCGGAATGGTACACGACACCCGGGTCAGTCAGGGTGTCATTTCGCCGTGCCCCCATGCGTAGCAGCGTAGACTCCCTCTCATGTGGCCTATCAGCACCATTTGCGTTGACCGTTGCTGCCACCGCGTGCCAACAGTGCACCGCCACGCTTCAACTGCTTAACATGCCGGCTGGCCTAGGTCTGCATGGCACCGGAACCCTGGAGTGGCCCCGACCAGCAACCGGTATCGCACGAACAGCACACTGCTCGTAACAACCAACAACTTTCAACTGTTCTTGATACGTTGATAGGGGCCATGCTCTCAGCTTGCATCCGCCTTGCCAACCCCCGTCCTCCGCCTCGGCCCCCTCTCCCTGCTCTCTCAGAAGTCCTGCCCGGCGTATAGCTCGTGCTCCTTGGACCCCGGCGGCGGCTGCCGTACCTCCAGCGGCGGTACGACAATCTTGTACGGCAGGATGTCCACGTGCACCGTGTCGCCGTCGCCCACCAGCTCCCCCTCCTGCCCCTTGCCCCCACCCGGCAGCATCCACCCGCACAGCCGCCGCGCCAGGCCCGGTTTCTCCTGCCTCCGCCCAGCTGCCGCCCCCGCCGTACCCACCGCACCCGTCGTACCGGCCGTACCCTGCCCCGCTGCCGTACCCTCACGCGGCATTGTGGTGCCGCTGCGCAGCTCGATGGCCTGCGGCGTGAGGGGCTCGTCGGCGCTGCGGGTGCTGGCGGGCAGCTGCACCTCCGCGTTGCCCCGCTGCTCCTGCGGCTGCTGCTGCGCCTGGCCCGCCTGCTGCTGCTGGGGCGCTGTGAGGCGCCCGACGGGGGGTGCAGGCGGCGCCGGGGGATGAGGCTGCTCCACGCGCAGCGTGAAGGTTAAATTGCCGCTCTGTGTTGTAAAGCAGGGAGGTATGTCTCGTGGCAGGGTGTGTACGGGGCAGATCAGAAGTTAGCTGTGATGCGCAGTTGCGCGTAGGAGTTCTGGAGAGCCCTGCAAAGCATCCCGCTTCCGGCCCGTAACCTGCCCCGTCAGCCCCCACACTGGGCTCCAACACCAGCTCGCCAACCCGAAGCAACCACTACAAGGGCATCCTCCTCCCACCCATTGGGCCTCATCTCAACCACCCCCCCTCCGCCCCGCCACCTCCGGCCCCGCCAACCCCACACCCACACGCACCTTGAGCTCCTCCTCCACCTCGCACCAGTTGCGCATGTTGAGCAGCACCCGCCGCCCCGGGTGGTCGCGGAACGTGAGCTGCATCTTGTTGCGCGTGCGGCGGTTGGTCAGGCCGGCGCGGCCGCAGGCCTGTGGTATGATGCGCGTGCACGTAAGTGGGTGCCCGAAAGGGCAGGACAAGATGGTATGGAAACATACGTTGCCTCGATTGGTTTTTATCCTTCGTGGGCCGCAGGCCTTCAAGGCAGCCGGCGGGCGAGCACTGTGCGTGCATATTGGGTGTGACAGGGCCGCAGAGTCCAAAGCTCTGAACTGACTAGCTGCAGCTAGGAGGAAGGAACGCCGCCGTACCTCCAGCACCCTGACCAAGCCGGTGGGCGGCGGTGGATTGGCGATGGCGGAGGAGATGACCTATAGGGAGGGTGAAGGGTCGAGCAGGACGTATGGGTTGGTTACGACCTAGCGTCCCAACACGGGACCTTGCTTTTTTGCCAAAATGCGCCTCGAAGCCCAGGAGGCAAACAAGACAAGCTCGCACACTGCACAACCTTGCCCGTTCATGATCTTTTTACGTTGCGAAAACGAGTGCCCATATATTATCCCATCCAATTCCCAAGTTCCCTCCCCAGTCCCCACATGTACGGCGTGCGCGACGTGCCAGGCCTTGGCGCCTGCAGCCTGACCTGTGCTCCATGCAACATACGCCCTCCTTGCGTCCCCCATCCCTGGCCGCCATCCACACCTCAAAGTAAGCCCCCACCCCGCACCTGCTGCACCTGCCTCCACCCCGCACCTGCTGCATGTACCTCCAGTCGTTGGCGGGCGGGCGCCAGGGCTTGATGGGCCACGTGTGCAACTCGGAGGCGCCGCACAGGTGCACGTCGCCGCTGATGATGGACACCCTGCAGGGGTTAGGGCGTGTGGGTTGGGAGGCCGAGTGAGTGGGTTAGCACGCAGCAGGTGCACGTCGCCGCTGAGGATGGACACCCTGCAGGGTGTTTGGGGTGGGGCGCCGAGTGAGTGAGTTAGCACGCAGCAGGTGCACGTCCCCGCTGATGATGGACACCCTGCAGGGCGTTTGGGGTGGGGCGCCGAGTGAGTGGGTTAGCACGCAGCAGGTGCACGTCCCCGCTGATGTAGGACACCCTGCAGGGGGTAGGGCGTGTGGGTTGGGTGGCCGAGTGAGTGGGTTAGCATGACAGCAGGTGCACGTCCCCGCTGACGATGGACGCCCTGCAGGGTGTGTGGGGTGGGGCGCCGAGTGAGTGGATTAGCATGGCAGCAGGTGATGCACCTCGCCGCGGGTGATGACACCTTGCAGCGGGAAGAAGTGTGCTGTGTGTGCTGTGGGTTGTGGGACAACATGCAGCAGGTGCACGTCGCCGCGGATGATGGACACCCTGCAGGGGGGGCCACGTGGCTGACCGCAGAGGTTGTGGGGGCATGTAGTGAGTCAAGCGGGCAGTAGGTGCATGTTGCCACTGGCACTTGTCACCCTGAAAGGGTAGCGTGGGCCGTGGGGTGACCTACACTGGGCCAGGAGAGGGTGCGGATGCGGATGCGGGTGCGGATACGATTCAGACGCTGACACGGAAACCAGCAAGCAGTGCTGAAGGACTTGTTGTGCGGCAAGAGCAGGCCAGAGAGCAACACCAGGCTGCTTGGCTTCAGTGAAATGTGGAAATCCTCCCGGCCACGCCTGCACCTGCAGCTTTGGCCGTCACCTGCAGTGCCCAGTCCGCACTCACAACCCACTCGCGAACACGAATGCATACCCAACTCGCCGCACGGACCTGCAGGTCCTGCTCTTGGCCGCCATCTGCAGGTGCTCATCGCACACCCACAATCCCTAATAATACACAAGCAAGTCCCCTCACCCCGCGCACCTGCAGCTCCTGCTCTTGGCCGCCATCTGCAGGTGCTCGATGAGGAAGCGGCGCTCGCCCAGGTGGCCCGGGGCCACCCAGTGGTCGCGCAGGTCGTCCAGCAGCTCGGGCTCGCCTGGTGTGGGTTAACGCAGAAAGGGTCTTAATACACGTGTAACATCTGTGTGGAGCATCAGTGGCCGCGCACATCGTCCAGCAGCTCGGGCTCGCCTGGTGTGGTTCAACTCAACACGACGTGGCAATTTGAAGGGACATCCGGCAGCACGTCGTCTGCACGACTGGAGTTGACAAGCATGCATGACACCAGGAAAGCCCTGGTCACCCGCCCCTCGGGGGCTCACAGGCGCGGCCCGTCGCGCGCTGCCGCTGACGCCCTGCTGACGCGTCTCTACATACGACATCCCAACTAGGTGTTTCGGTGCCTCCACACCCACCCACCGAAGCGGTTCATGATGGCGCTGCTGATGCCCGTCTTGGCCATGATGGGGCGCATGAGGCGGGAGCGGTTGAGGCCGCGGAAGCACGTGGCAAGCCTGGGAAGGGGGGGGGCAGGGGTGATGGTAAGGGTAGATGAGCGAGCGGGAAGCAGAGGGACTAGAGGCAGCCGCAGGCACTGATTAGGCGGAGGAGAGCCTGTACCAGCGATGCGTATTCGGTAACTGTACAGCGCGCGCGCATTACGTGTAGCGCGTCCCGCTATACGCGCCAGCTACTGCGTGCTTGGCTGCCGACCGTGACCCGGGCCCCGGCCCACACGCTCACTTGTGCGAGCCGATGATGTGTGGGTACACCAGCGGCACGGTGCACACCACCACCAGGTGGCGCAGGGTGGGCGGGGGGCGGGCCAGCAGCGCAAACAGCTCCGCGTACGACTCCAGCGGCAGCACCTGGTACCTGGGGGGAGGGGGGCGTGGGGGGGTGTTCCTTGGCCGCACCCCAGGTGGTAATCTATATGCCTCCTTGGGATTCCTGTTATATCTGGCAGGTTGTCGCCCGCCACGTTCTTGTGGCCGGAAGCGACCTACGTGCCGCACCCTGCAGCAGGCGCTCCGCCAGCTACCCCACACCTTGTCGACCCACCTGGTCCGCTCCCCCCGTTGGTCGGGCAGCAGCAGCAGCTGCCTGGGCCCCAGCGCCACCAGGCGGTGCAGGCCCCCCTGGGGGGTCACCAGCAGCGCGTCGTGGGGGGCGCGGCGGGGGGTGGTGTGGTGCTGCATGGGGGCCAAGGGGGAGGGGGGCAGACGATGACATAAGTGTGAAGACGACGGTTGTAGGGAGGCAGAAGGACGGTAGCCGCTTGGGATGAAATGGTAGGGTGTGTAGGCTTTCTTAAGCAGTTGGAGGCCCTTGTCGAACGTTTGCAGGCCAACGTACGGCATGATTAATGATCCACTGTGATCAGACGGAAAGGTTGAGCGTAGATACCGTGTACGCACCTGGAACAGCAGGTACGCTGCGCGGGCGCACTCGTAGATGCCCCGGAACACGTCGCAGGATTGCAGCTCCACAGGGTAGGAGCCCCAGCCTGCGGGCAGGCGGTGGAAGCACGCACACGGAAAAGGGCGGGTAACGCAGCTAGAGACGGGGCGTAAGGGCTGCGGTGCTTGTGTGCGCACACGGAATTTGCCACACGTACATGCGTAGTATTCGCACCACAGTGCTGCGCTTCTGCACCTTGAGGCACACAGCAGTATGAGGTATTCTGGGTATCACGGCAGGAATGGCTGCCGAACTCCACACACGTGCTCACCGTCGAAGATGTCGTGGTCGTCCCACGTGTTGACCTGGGTGAGGAAGCGAGAGATGGAAAAGGATTACGAGGTGTCCAGCTGAACAGGTACCGGTCGACATGGTTTAGCACGAGCGACGAGTGTCCGATACGGCCGTGCTGAAAGTTGTTCAGTTGCACATTGGACATCTGCGCAACATAAGGACTGCAGGTGCACTGCCATGCCCACCTGGGGGATGGTTGCGAAGGCGCGCGAGGCGGGCGCTGCCATGAAGTGCACCGCGTAGTGGTGCATGTAGTACGACAGGACCTGGGTGACACGGCAACGGCACGGCGTGAGTGGTGCATGATCGCGGAGGGGCTGGGGTGCGTGGGAACGGGGCGGCAAGCAGGGGCACGCGAGGTATGGCGTTCTGCAGTGCCTTTGAATGCTTAAGACCATCTAGAGGGTGAATCCCTCAAGTGAACTGGGCATCGCGCAGACAGTATACAACCATGTTCGTAGTTCGGACACCGGGTCCCGACCCCACCCGGGCATACGTTACCTCCTGCGCCTGGTCCGAGGTGAAGGGCTGCCGCAGGCGCTCGTCCAAGTCGGTGATGTCGAGCCAGCGCTAAGGGAGGAAAGGAGCAGGTGCATTGCAGGATGAACAAGAGCACCCTGTAAGCACGCTGTGGTCGGTGTAATGGTGTGCCTTATACACGCGGGGAAAGGCACTGACACGTGGCAGAGACACGGCTAGGGCTGCCGCCAAGCACGTCGGCTGGGACTGGACAAGGGTTGGCGGTGGAGTAACTAGGTAAGGGTACAATGGCGCAGACAGGTGGTGCTTGCTCTTCCTGCAGCGTGTGCGTCAGCCTTGGGATCGATGTAAACTGCATGGGACATGGACTGACCACGCCGCGCCCCCTCACCTGCAGCGCAGGCACCTGCCACACGTCCTGCGGGTGGGTGGTGGGTGGGGCCGGGAACGGTCGGGAGGCCAGGCGGGGGAAGCAGTTGTGTTCTCGGAGCGCTTGTTACTACAGTGGCACCGCAGTCGACTCGACACGTCTTTCAGATGGCTGCCCTCGGCCACTGCGTTCGAGTACCGGAGCTGCGAGCCAGGCCACGTCCTCACCCGTGCCGCATATGCTAGGCGTGGACACCATGGACAAAAGCATATACCTAGCACCAACTACTAGGCTGTTATCATTCTCCTTCCCACCAACGCCGTTGTTCTCATGTGTCCCCAACACTACCATTGCCCCGCGCTCACGTCGTTGTACAGCTGGTCCCCGCCGCCCACCAGGGCGCACAGCGGCTGCGCGGCGTGGCGGGCCAGCAGGTCGCCCCACAGCGGCGCGTAGCCGCAGTAGCTGCACGCGGACGAACAGGTTTGAGGCGGGAGGGTGTGCAGGCGAGGGAGGCAGCGCAGGGGTTGCTGCGAATGGTGCAAGCATGGGGCCTTAGCGCTTAGGCACGTGTAAAACTGCAGTGTGTGCTCGCTGTCCCCCTGTGGTACCCCCACGTGGTCGGCCGACATGCAGAACCACACCCACCACCACACCCGCACCCACTGACGCACCTACGCTTTCTCGCGCTTCACGCGTACGAACACCCACACCCACGCCCACACCCTCCGGCCCACCTGTCGCTGACCACCTTGGGGTCAACGTCCATGCTGAAGCCCGCGCACGAGTGGAACGCCCAGCGCCAGGAGCCCTCCGCGGCGGGTATAAAGACACGCAGCGGGCCCTGCCCCAGGCCGTGGCCCTGGCCCCAGCCGGCTCCCTCCCATCCGACCTCCCCGCCGCTGAAGTCCACTCCCATCGCGGGGCTTACTGCCGGGCCCTGTTGCCCTTGCTGCGCAAGAACGCCCGCCTGCTGCTGCTGCCCCTGCATGCTGCCGTTACGGAAACCACCGTCACCACCAACGCAGCCATTAGGCTCCATCCAGTACTCCAGCCACTGCGCCTCATCGCGCCGCACGCCGGCCTCCAGGTCGTACCTCCAGAAGGCCATCAGCTGCCCGCCCTCCGGCGCCGCCACCCTCCCTGCAGCCCCCTCGCCTCCCGCCCGCCCCGCCCCCGCAGAGGTGTACCGGTACGTGGCCAGCAGCAGCGGCTCCACATCCACCACCTGCCCCGCCGCCCGCTGCTGCTCCTGCTGCCTGCCCTCCTGCTGGTAGTACCCCTGCGGATCGGTCGGGCCACAACTGCCGGCGCCTCCGCTGCCGTACCCTTGCTGTACTGCCGTACCCTGGCTGCCAGCCCCGTCATGCCGTTCAGACGGCACTGGAGGACGCGCTCCCTCGCCCCCGCTCCTGCCCGCTCCCCGGCCCGCCTCGCCAGCAGATGCAGGCGACAGGCCTCGCCCAGCGGCAGACCCACCGCTTTCGAACCCCGTCATGGCTGTTGCCCCAGCCCTGCCCTCGTACTTGTCCCCTGCTATGTGCACACGGTACTTGAGGGTCGGCGCTCCCGGGTGCCGTACACGGCCGCGGCGGTGGCCATGGCCTGGAGGTGCCGACATGCCGGCCGCCAGGGGCCGAGAGGGATCAAGGCCCTCAGGGGCAGGCGCCTGCCACAGCCCCGCCGCGGCCAGGAGCCTCCCCACCTCCGGCCCTGGCGCACCGTGGCCTCCGCCGCCGCCCTGTGTCTGTATCATGCGGCCCCCGGGGCCGGTGCCAATCCCCATCGCGCCTGGCGGCGGCGGCGCCTGGGCGTCCACGTCATCGTTCTTGTACGACCCGAGCTGGGTCTCGGAGCACGTGGTGCCGTACAGTACGGAGGCTCGCCAGGTTCCGGAGCTGGTGTCGTAGCCGGTGAAGCGGATGAGCGGGCCGACGGTGGTGGGGTTGACCAGGGGCCCGCAGGAGCAGGTGTTGGTGCGCACGGGGGCGTCGTGAGGGCCCTGCAGAGAGCACGGAAATAGCTGCTTTTTATCAGCAGGAGGCTTGAGAATTGCTTCTACAGAGTCGGAAAAAGTTGATGATCGTGTGTTCACTGTGCACGGGCACCATGGTGTCGCAAGGCTGCATGTCAGCCCTCCAATGCGTGCCCTCACGCACGAGGTGCAAGGGCAGACTGCGGTGACATCGGTCAGACCGGGCACGCGGACATGGACGTGGCTCTCAGTGGCAAGCGGGAAGCTGCGCAAACATAACTCTGCACCTCAACATCACAGCCTCGAGCCTCTAGATGATTATGTCGACGGGCATTTGCACTGAGAAGCGGTGCAGGGGCCCCTCTCGGGATGCCCAGCCTCCCAAGACCCATGGGCCGCTTGCTCGTGAACTAACATCCCGGTCTTAATGTTTGCCGCTCAGCTCACAATTCAATTTTACAGCAGATTTCTCACCTCGTGCGACGCGTGGACGAGGTTGCGTGCAGCGGAGAGCGAAACGTTTACCTGGCTCCGGGCGCCTGGCCCGCTGCTCTGCTTGTCGATGTGGCTAAAAGGCCGCGGCATCTCGGCTTTGCGCTGCTTATGACATGTATAGCAATATGATCAAGTGTGGCGTTGGCCAGGTCAAACTAGGGCTGGCTGAGAGGGCAAGTCGTGCAAGGCTCCATACCAGCGCACGATTCGTAGCCAACCCGCCCGAGTGACCCCGTCATGCCTCGGACCTCCGGATTGGCCAGGTTGTACCTACGCACCCAGCATCTACCCGTACTTAGATTTGCAGCTCAAGCTGGTTGCAAAGGGTAACTGCCGGGCAGAAACATTTGCGTACATGCACTACGGTGCATTCAACACGCGTGCCGCTGGCAAGCGCAAACGAAATACTA
>VFQN01002773.1_pt1 | contig 26265 bp, 43 predicted proteins | sample 3512371 | NCBI WGS metagenome assembly VFQN01 (sample SAMN10412370, study PRJNA504923) | tailings metagenome | isolation source: Replicate 2 from Balatoc abandoned mine | place: Philippines: Itogon, Benguet | collected 2017-08-28 | reverse complement strand
GCCGCAGCCACATGCCTCCCGTCTGGATGCGGTTGAGCATGCAAATGCCGCCGTCCATGCTCCATGGCCGATAGCGCACTTCGGCACACAACCTCCCACACCTTCCGGTGGATGCCTCGGGGAGGCATGACCAGCCACAGGTGTTGGCGTGTAAGGCGTATGTCCTGTGCGTAGTGCTCTATATGTTGACGAACAGCTATTGCAACCTCGCACTCCCAGAAGTGATGAGTGCGCGGTGGGCTACTGTGATGACGTGCAAACTCACAACAGGGGCACACCCAGGGCTGGCTACCATGCATGTGGCTATTGCCTAGCAACGGTACCCCATCAACCGCGAACCCATGCCCATATGGAAGCCCATGGTCGCCCTCCCTAGCGCACGCTTGACCGCTGCTCGCCACTTCCTCCGCTCACCATTCACCACCGCCCACATAGGCTCAGCCTCACCAAAACAGGAACGCCCGTACATCTACCTCCCAGCGGTGTACGGCATTGTACCTGCACAGGTCGGACTCTTCTACCTATCCAATGTACCTAGCACCTTGACTTCCGCTTTGCCGGCCCAGTTGTGGTGGCACAGCTTGGGTTCACAGGTGAACTGCTACTGCACACCCAACCCCTAGCAACACCTCTGCCCGCCCATTCCCCTTCATCCACTGCCCCGCCCCGTCCAGCTCACCGCCGCATACCACCCCCTCGCCCATGCCTCTGCGCACCCACCTACCTTCACCCGCCCCCAACGAATCCAGCTCACCTGCCTTCCTACCCCTTCCCCTCACACCATGACCGCCTGCCGCTAGCCTCGCTCTCTGCAGGCCTACTGCTTTCCATTCCTGATGTTCCTCCATACGCCGCCCTGAGGTTACCCCTCCCGTCACCAAGCCACTCCCCTGCCGTACAACTCTACAACACAGCCGCCCCCACACGCCTCCACCGCCACCCCAAGCGCCAGCCCCTCCTCCCACCCCACCTCGGGCGGCAGCACCAACACCGCCGCCGCCGCCGCCCCCGTGCCGCTAACCCACCGCCGCCGCTGCCGCCCCAGCGCCTCCCCGCACAGCGCCAGCGCCTTGAGCGGCAGGCCCACCGCCCCTGGCTCCGAACCCAGCTGGTGCTCCAGGGAAGCTATCGCCTTGGAGGTCGATCGCAGGGAAGGAGCGCTGGTGTGCTGCTTTTGTGGGGGTTGCGGCATGGAGGTGTCTGCTGACGAGGCAGCGCCAGGCTGCACCTCCAGACCCCCGAGTCGCAGGTAGGTGAGGCGCTGAAGGCGGGCCAGGGGCTGGGGGACCAAGAGACCAGCAGCAGCGAAAGGATCAGGGGACAGGGATACAGGGATTCAACCATAGCGTGGGAGTCATTGCTGTGCTGGCTGTCTATGGTGGGTGGCCCTGGGTAACACGGAACCGGTTACCCACGTCAACAACAAACGGCCATTTTGACTGGATCTGTACCAGTATCGCATCCCATCCCGTACGATCCCATGCCCCCCACAGCCACACACCCCTTAACCCACCTTGAGCTGCTCCTCCCCGGTCAACGCCACACGCCCCAGCAACAGCTTCCGCAGCTGCGGCAGCCCCGCCGCCACCAGCGCCACCCCGTGCTCGTCCACCACGCCGTACTGCATCGTCAGGCCGTACAGGTTGCGACACAGCTCGTACGGCAGCCAGCGCAGAGCGCGCGACCCGGGACTGCCCAGCTTCCGTACGGCTGTGCTGGCTTGTAGGTGCTCCACATTCACACCGGCCCCCGTCCGCTGCCCCAAGATCTTTGCGAACTCGTTCAGCATAGCTTCCACCTCGGGATACATCTCCAGGTCAGGCAGCGTAGGTGCCGGTTCAGCAGCTGGCCCCTGCACCGCTTGAGCAGGCTGGGCATATGCGTTGCCGGCGGCAAAAGCTTGCAGCGACGGGTGCAGCCGTCCCGGGCACAGGTCCAGCTCCAGGCGGGGCACACAGGCCAGGTGCTGCACGAGCTCCTGCGTGTGGGTTAGCAGTGGGTTAGCAGAGCCGAGGTGCGCACAAGATCGGGTATGGCGCGTGCGGTCATCCTCGTACGCGCACGCCAAGAAGCAAGAGCGCCGTTGTCAGTGACCCCAATGCGCGTCGAGTGTGCGAGGAAACAAGAAACAGCGTCCTCGGAAGTGTCCTGTGGAAGTCCTCTGGAAGTGCCTAGTACAGGGTGGGTGCGGAGGAGTGTAGGGGAGGCGCTGGGAGGTTGGGGCAGCTGGTCGGGCTCCTGGCACACCCGGTCCTGCCCCCATGGCCGCACCTCGAGAGACTCGGCCTCAACGCCTCCGCCGGCTAGCCCGCCGCCGCCGCCGCCGCCACCCGCCGCGCTCCCCCGAACGGCCCGCTCCAGGGCTCGACGGTGCAACTTGGAAGCCAGGATCTGTGGGGTGTGCAGCCAATCAAGCCTCACGCCAGCAAGCAATGTTGTGCTTGTATTTGCCGCTTCTTGCTCTTAGCAACACCCGCAGATGCAGATCATGGGCCCGTAGAAGAAAGGAGGTTGTGTCCATCGTGAGGCGCCGGACAAACGGGCACTGGCACCAGTTGCGCAGCAGAACATGAGCAGCGACCCGGTCAAGTGCCGGTGAAAATGTGCGCGCTGTCAGCCTCGCACCCCACCGGTCCCCGCCCCATCACCCACGGCCCCCATCCTAGCTTCCGCGCTGTCTTTACTGTGCCACCCGCGCCGATTCCCGCCCCCCAAACCAGCCACGCACCCACCTCGTCAGCGCTTGCCGGCACCCGTAACGACACGTGCAGCGACAGCTGCTCCACACGCAGCTGCCTGTGCCGCGGTACCTGGCCAGCACCACCAGCAACACTGCCGCCGCCGCCGCCGCCAGGGCCCCCGCCAGCCGCCGCAGCCCCCCCTGCCTCTGGGCCTGCAGCACCAACCGCCGCCGCCGGAACAGGCCCTGCACCTGCCACGTCGCCCGCAGCATCCCCAGCGGTCAGCCCCAGCCCGTCCTTCAGCAGCAGTGCCAGCTGCTCTGGAGACAGGTGGCGCGGCGGCCTGCCCGGCCTGCCACCGCCGACCCCTGCCGCCGCCGCGGCAGTTGGCGGCGGCCCGCCGTGCACCCGTACCGCCTGCAACCGCTCTAACGACATGCCGTCCGACAGCAGGCGCGACAGCAGCTCAGCCCTGCACACCACCGCTGCAGGAGCAAGCCGGAAGGCGGCGCCGGGGGGCGGCGGCGCGCCGCCGCCACCACCGCCGCCGCCAGCCGGAGGCGGCTGCGGCCGTTGCTGCGGCTGGGGCGCGGGTGCGGGTAGCTCTAGGTGCAGCACCTCGATGGAGCTGGTGCGCGGCTTGCCGACAGGTGGTCTCCCGTGCACCTGTGGCACGTGGCCGTTGTGTCGGCCCATGATGCCACGCCCGCCGCCAGGGGCGCCGCCCGCCGCGCCCGCCCCCGGCGACGCTGCCGTACCGGCGGTGACCAACATGCCGTACAGCTCGTGGGGCAGCTCGGCGAGCACGTCGTCTCCGGTGAAGAGGCTGAGGGAGAGGTGCTTGAGGCACGTAAGCTGCGCGAGGCTGCGGAGGGAGAGAGGGGCGGGGCGGGCGAGGTTGGCAGTGAGGACCATCCTTGTTGGTGACGGTGTAGGAGCCTGGCAGGCGCTCAATACCTGATGGGCCTTGACAGGTGCCCACCCCTAGGCACTCATGCACACCGTGGCCGGCTGTGGTTGTAGGGCCAGTCACCGGCCCGCACCAACGTGGTTGACAAGCGAACTCGAGGCCAGGCATGTCATGTCATTCGCGCCACCAGGCCCCTGATCTTACCCGTCCCCGCAAGCCTCAAAACCTGTGCGTCTGGCACCCCAGGCACCTAGTCGCGTCCTGTAATACACAGCGTCGCATCGTCCCACACCCCTGCCCAATTACGTCCATCTTCCTCCCGCGCCCACACCCACACCCGCCCCCTCACACCCGCCCCGGCCCCACACCCTGCACCCACCCCCGCCCCCGCACCTGGGCGTGTGCTGCTGCCTGCGCCGCATGCCCCCCTGCTCCCACGCCTCCGCGACCAGCCCCAGCTCCAGCCGTGTGAGGCCCACCAGCGAGGACAGGCAGAACACCAGGTCCACTGACAGCGCGGCGCCGTGCAGGGACAGGGAGCGCAGCTGCGTAAGGGCGCCAAGGGAGAAGACGGCCTCGGGGGGCAGGCCGGTGGGGCGGGCGCCCTGCGGAGGGGGGGGGGCGGAAAGAGGGTGGCGGGCGGGGAGGGCTGATGAAGAAACTGCAAGCCGTGTCGTGTCGTGGTTGTGTGGTGGGAGGCGGAACTGACGGATGGGATGGATAAGGGGTTGAGGGAAGGTTGCGAACGGCACTATGGTATGGATGCATCAAGCCTTGGAGGTTTGGCGCGACGGCGAGGTTGCCGGTGTTATGTTGACAGGCCAAACGGTGGCGCCCTCAGCACAACGGCCGCAATGGAGAAGCGGCTACGCTAAGCGGAGGAACGGGGCGTGCAGACTCTTATGGAGCCGCGCGCGTTGCCTAATGCAAGGGGAGGCATGGGGCGGGTGGGCAAGGGCCAGAGGAAACGCCGCTCACTCGTGCTGTGCCTGCTCACCGCAAGGGTGGGGTCGTCCTTGATGACCACCTCTTTGAGGGTGCGGCACGTGGCCAGAGGGCGGAGCAGCAACCCCTGGAGGCCCCACGGCACGCCCCCGGGCCGGCCGAAGACGCACGAATTGCTCTTGCTGCCCGGCTCCGCAGAGTCTGCTGGTTGCGGTGCGCAGCTGTCGGTAGCCGGCGCGCTTGGAAGGCAAGGCGGGTGCCATGCGGCGTTCGTAGCGGCCGCGCGGCTGATGTGAAGGGATGCCAGGTGGGGGCAGCATGCTGCGATAGCTTGGATGTCGGGCTCAGTAAGGCTGCCGCAGCGTGACAGCTCCAAGTGGCAAAGGCTTCCGAGACCTTGGAGAATGGGCTGCAGTTGCAGCCGGGGCTGTTGCTGCGGCTGACCAACGGCAGCAGACGATGAAGCATGTACTGCTGTGATTTTACTTGATGGTAGTAGCAGCTGGAAGCGCCGCAAGGCGTCGCAGCGGGACCACGACGTACGTCGCGAGTCCTCCCCCGCGCAACTTCGCAGGGAAGTTTCACGTAGGCTTGCGTTGCCGCAGTGTAGCTCGCCTGCCAGTTGCGACAAGCACGTCTTGTCCGCTGTTTCACAGGCCCACTTGCAGGTCGCGCGAAAACACCTGGGGCCAGTCAGCATCGAGCGCGAAAGGTGCCTCGTTTCAGCTGACTGGTCACATGTTACACCTAGACGTCTGCTTTGCATGCACCTTTTCGAGACCGGCTGGAGATACGTCCAGACTCTTGCGATAGCGTCGCTGGGAAGGTCTGTAAGTGAGACTCCGGCACCGACTGACGATGCCCCTTGGTCCGCAACGCTCATTTTCGCGTAAAGGAGGAGCTAGTGTCGTAAACGTCCCTATTGTCGAAGTTGCACTATACAGGGGACGAAACCAACTGCTACAAGTGCTTCCGCATAACCAGTTGTATGCCACAATGCGACAAACGCTGCACACTCTGGTACTGTACGTCTCAGCAGCGGGTTGTCGCATGGCGTCCAGCTTATTCGACACTATGGTCTCCGAAACCGGATGCGCAATTCGGCGCTACCTTGGTCGCCCGACGCGAATCCAGTCCACCCAGGCGTCACATAAAGACCGCAAAAATAGCCAAGCATGGATAATGGCAGTGCCTTGTGGGCTCGCGCCCTGGAGACAGGCCGTTTTGCTTTTCGGAGCGTAACAGCTCAGGTGGAGCCACAGATGGCAAGGTGAGCAGCAAAGTTGGAGACTACGTTTGCCATGCTGCTGCTAGGACATCCAGGCCTTTACGATATGGGTGGGTGGCTGTGAGTTGCCCATGCAGCTGCAGGCTATGCACTACAGCTTGAGCGCACAGGCGAAACCTAGCACCCGTTAGGCTGTGCCTTAACTGCTTTCGGGACACTTACACTGATTGCGGAACAGTAGTTGTCATTGTGGGCGTCATAGGCAAATGAGAATTCTTTCCAGGGCGCGTAGCCGGAGAGGCTGGATCTGGCTGGCTAAACCAATATAAACCAATATCCGTGCTTCCGGACTGAATGCTTAGCTGCTTTTGGTAAGGAGACGCAGCGTACGCAGGAACAATCCAACTGCCATGCAGTCCCAACTCCCAAGGACAGAGCACCTTGGCGAAGGGTGGGATGGCCATTGATGCCCCCACGCACTGCGGTTGCCGTCTACGGGCGTTTGGCACCATACAAGTTCAGCCACCAGCGCCATCCCTGGTCCAGCGGAACATGTCTTGAAGCCAACAACGCGGCAATTGCAATCGACCGCGGCAGCCCGCGCACACCACCGGTACGAGCATGGCGACTTGTACCAGCAGTAGCAGCACTTTGCCAAAATCCCGAGTTGGCACAACCTGTTCCCAATCTGTCATGTGGGTTAACTTCCCATCCCCAATGCAACCCACGGCAACCTGCTCCTCAACTCCTGGCCACCGCTGCGTCTCAACTCCTGTACACGCAACCGAAGCGCTAACCCACACCTACCGGACCGACCGATTGCGACCAACTGCACAGCCTGCCTCTGATCCACACGGTCACACCCGCTTGGGCTCAGCAACGGCGCAGCCCTTCAACACCTGGTCGTACTGCTGTCCTCCATGACCTCCATGCGTCGGCCCAAGCTATAGGTTTCGCATGCAAATGCTGTTCAACAGCCTACGTGCGTCCAGCTCCCCGCCTGGGGCAGCAGCTCCACCTTGCCGCCAGCCAAGCCGCACAGGCGCTTGGCTCCTCCACCTTCCTCCACCTTCCCGCAGCTTCCTGCACCTGCCTAGGCGTTGACCACCCTGCCGCCGTTGGGGTGCAGCGTCTGGCCGGAGATGTAGCTAGCGTCCTCGGAGGCCAGGAACACGTAGGCGGGGGCCACCTCGCTGGGCTGCCCCGCGCGCGACATGGGCGTGCCCTGCCCGAACTTCTCCACCTGCACGACAGCACGGCAGTGCGGTACGGGTGCGGCACAGTGAGTTGCGCGTGTGGCTGGGTCCGCCCGCCCATCCGCCCACAGTCCCATGCACCCCGCACGGAGCAGCACGGAGTGCCCCTGGGATTTGTACTGTCTTTCTCAGCCCACAAAGTGAATCCAGCAGGCCACCTGCTGCTCCTTACCCACATTCCCGCCCACCTGCTCATCGGGCATGGATCCGGGGATGAGGGGCGTCCAGATGGGGCCGGGGGCCACGGCGTTGCAGCGGATGCCTGGCAGAGGGCAACACGAGTGTATTAGGGGCCGGTCGGTGTGTAGGCAGCTGGTACCGCTCAGCGTGGCGGGTTCAACGCACGGCGTTGTGGTGGATGCCCCGCGAGGAGAAAATGGGGGGACAGAGGCGGAGCAGAGTGGGGCGGTAGGCTTCGTAGGGAAGCGGGCAGGAGGAGGCCAGGCCAAATAAAGAACAGGGGCTGCGAGCTGTGAGGGCGGATGTACTGGCCACGTTGGCAGTTGATGGGTGTCCGTTACATTACTTGTAAGGGTACCATTGCAGGTTGAACATTTGCTTCCGTATGGCCGTAGAGAGGGAGGCCGGGCGAGATGGCGGACAAAGGTCTACGCTGCAGCGGTCGGCAAGCGCCAGTCCTGCAACCTAGCAGCTGAACATGCAATCCAACACGGAAGACACGAGTCGCAAGCTTCCTCACCCTTGGAGACGCCGCTCATGTTCAGGGCGCGTGTGAAGGACACGATGGCGCCCTGGGGTTGGAGGACACGGTACACGATACGTGAGGCGCTGCAGGTGGTACCGAGGCACAGACAGCTGGCGACCTTCCTTGCATGCGTGCTGCGTGCCGCGCTGTACGTAGGCCATGCGCGTACACCCGCCGACGCATCCAGTGCGTGTACTTCTGGCGCTGACGGTGCTTCAAGTGGGAAACGGTGCCTCTCGCTTTCCGTCTACCATCTACCTTTGTGGCGGTGTAGTCGAGGAGCGTGGAGTGGCCGGCGTAGGCGTTCACGCTGCGGCGTGGGGGTGTAACGGCGTAACGGTGACAAACTTGCAGTATCGGGACCAGGCCACAGGGGGTAGGCAAGGAGTGTTTTACTTGGTGCGCACAGTCGCCGTTTCCTGTGCACCATGCTGCCGCCCTCACCAGCTGCTAGGCACACGCACCTGGTGGTGTTGATGATGGAGGCTCCCCGATGCAGGTGCGGCCAGGCGGCCTGGGGTGGGCCGTGGGCGGGGCATGGCGTTTGGGAGCTAGTCGGCAACATCCCGATGCAGCGCACGCAACGCAGGTTCTGTACAAGCAATTTGCCAACAAACGCCGTGCAAGTTCTGCACTGTCGTCGCAGGAAAGGTGTACTGCGCCTTTCCTGGTACCAAAGACCAAAACATGATACGTCGTGATGTATGACGCGTGGTGGAGGCAAAGGCAAGTGCGCGTCCGTGTGACACGCAAACGCTGCGGACGCAGCGCACGCTGTGTCAGCATTCTGCGGCTGCCGCTCCTCGCCTTTCGCTGCTGTAACACTGTGCGCATGGTCCCGCACCCACGCCACATTTTCACACACGGTGCTCCCCAACCGCCCCTGCGCCCACCCCGACCCACCCGGCACAGGAAGATAACGCTGTAGATCTGCGACGGGTGCAAGTCACAGCGCGAGTACGTCAGGCAGCGGCGTGCAAATCTCATCCTCGTCCTGTCGTACTCCGCAGTTTCTACACGAGCTCGGCAAGATAACCGTCCGCACATCAACACACGGTGTATGTTCCTGATCGTCTGCACACACAAAAGGCGCGGCTAAGCTAACTTACGACACGCATGCGCACATGCGCAGTACGGTACGGCAGCTCGACACGCCCTGTACGGCACGTACGTTGGTCCGGAAGGTCCTCTCGATGGTGGCCGGGTCCATTTTGGTGATGTCGTCGCAGACCGTCTGCTGGGCGGCGTTGTTGACCAGCACGTCCAGGTGCCCAAACTCCTGTGGTGTGTGTTGAAGGAGGGAGGCGGGGGGCAGAGGGGTGCGCGTGTATTTTTGCAGTGTCGGCGCGCATGCCATGGACCAGCACGTGCAGGTGTCCGAAACCCCGTGTGTTGGCCGCAGGGATGCATGCGTCTCAGCAAGGTGAGATGTCAGTTCGGTTTCCAACTCAAACTGAACCCACGCACCCATACGCACGCACGCCAGCCGTGTACGCGCCACGCCAACGCGCCCACGGACGGACGCACCTGAATGGTCTTCTCAATGACCTGGTTGCAGAAGGTGCTGTCGCCCACGTCGCCGCCAATCAGGATGCACCTGCGCATGGCCACAGCCCCAAGTGTGGTTAAGATGCAGTGTGCGGTGCTGCGGCCACATCTAGGGGACTTGCAAGGGCTACCAACACAAACTGCCTATGCCCACAAACTGGCTTTGTTCGACGCCAGTAATTGCCTTTGGCAGCGCTCCGCCGCGCGAGTGCCAAACTCAATCTCCCAATACCCCACACAGCTGCTTCTACACCTAGCGCCCACTTTAGACCTTACCCACACGCCAGCCACTGCTGGGGCGTGCCCTAACCTGGGCTGCCCCCTGTACCGATCCGCCCCTGCCCGCCCTCTCACGCACTTGGCGCCCTCCATCTCCACCAGGCGCTTGGTCTCCTTGGCGTCGTCGTCGTGTGTGTGGTAGCAGACCACCACGCCCTCCGCGCCCTCGCGCGCAAAGTGCACGGCCACGGAGCGCCCGATGCCGCTGTCGGCGCCTGGCGGCAGCAGGGGGCACGGGACAGGGGACATACAGGGGCAGGGGTATCAGGGTACCGTACAACAAGTTGGGTCGGTGCACGGCCATGGAGCGCCCAATGCCGCTGTCGGCGCCTGGGCGCAGCGGGGGCAGGGGGCAGGCATTAAGGGAGCAGCGCCCGCGCGGGGTCACTCAAGGGCACAGTTGTCAGGAAGCCCGATGCCGCTGTCCTGCGCTGTCGGCACCTGGGGGCAGGGGCGACAGGAGCAGGCATTAAGGGAGCAGCGCCCGTGCGGGGTCAGCCCAGGACAGCGGCGAAGGAAGGCACCGGTATCACAAGTTCGGAAGGAGCAGGATCCCAGAATGCGTGCTGAATCAATATTATAGCTCAGAGAAGGGGTACGGTGAGAGGGCAGCGTAGGCAGGTAAGAACGCCCCGAGACCCATGTGGGCGCCGGCTGCGTCTTGCGCGCTTCTGACCCATGGGTCGGTGACTCCCTGCAAATAAATCAAACCGGGCAACCGGCGCCGCACGACCGCACGTTTAATCACCTGTAATCACTGCAACCTTGCCCTTGAGCTTGTGCGCGCCCTTGTAGTCCTCGCGAATGACCTGCGGCTGGCGAACCAACAGAGGTCGCGGCCGATTCGCGGACGGCACAGCCAAGGGGGCGAGCGCAGCACGCGCTGCTCTTCCAAACTGAGCGCCCTGGCCGCGATCCAGGATATACAAATTGGCCTTAGTATCTTACTAACCTGAGGCGCCGGGATCATCTTGTGCTGCGCGCCCTTTGCTTCGCGACACTCGGTCTGCGGCGGGAAGGTGGTCATCTCGGGAGTGGCGGTCGCGGTGGCCATGGCTGCAGACGTTAGGCAAGAAGCGATATTAGTCGAATTGTGGCTGGTGTTCGAGGAATATTACCGTTGCACTGTATGCCGAGTGACATGCCTGACACAGGGGAACAGTGCCCTGGCGCCTGCGACCTTTTTTCATCCGGTTGGCGTCATCGTGAGCCGTGGGTCTCGGAGGCGAGGAATACTTGCCCGCATACTTACAGAAGTTGCGCCAAACCGAAAAGACCAGAAGGTGGTTGAGTTTGACGTCAGAAATACTGCTTGGCTTGAAAGGAGCCTGCCCCCTTCGCACTGCCAAGGGAGACCTCTCAGCCTCGCGCCCCCGGAACGCTAAAAGAGCCACGCAGCCGTCCGCTTGCACCGCTTGAACGCACGCCCTGGAGCTCACTTGCAATTGCTACCCACCCAATGCAACACCCACGGCACGACAGCTGTAAGATACAAACCGGAAGTAACAGCCTCACTGTCTACCAGGGGAAAGAACACAGCGCCCACACAAGCCCACGCTTACAAACCACATGCAAATGCACCGCACAGCCTAAAGCCATAGTGCTGCACGATGCCATCCTGCAAGACGCCCCGCCTGCCATCCACCCCCACCAACCCACCAACCCACAGCCACACACCCCCATTCTCCCTCCACCTCACCGCGCCGCAGCCCCATCCCCCTGCCCCACAAGCCACCCCGCCCCGCCCGCCCTGCCGAGCATCAGCCCCAGGCGCAGCAGCGCCCCAGCCCCTCCCGCCCCCGGCGGCCCCCCGGGGTCTCCCCCGCCTCCTGCGTCCCCTCCTCCACCACCGTCGTCGTCGTCGCCTCCCAGCACCTCCATCAGGTCTGCCATGTTGCAGATCAGCAAGCCGAACAGCAGTAGCGTCACCATGGCGGTCATGGCCAGAGCCCCGGTGGTGTCGTCAAACCTGTGGTCAAACAAGGCCAAACCTGTGGTCAAACACGGTCAAACCTGTGGTCAAGCACGGTCAAACCTGTGATCAAACAAGGCCAAACCTGTGGTCAAACAAGGTGGAACCTGTGACCAAACCTGCCGGGGGGCGTTAAGCCATCTGGCATGGGTACGGTAACGGGCATGAGGGGCCAGCGGGCCTGTGCTTCCTATGCCGACGCGCAAGAAGGCAAAAAGGCACAGGGCCTTTGACGTCGACTTCGTCGATGCTGTGCAGCCACATGCAACACTGTTTGCATGGAAGGGTCGCATTCAAGTCTTGTGACACACCAAGTGAATGGGTATAGCTAGGTTGCAGAGCTGACTAGGGAAAACACTTACACGTCCAATACATCTTAGCCCACGCCCCACCTTGTGGAGTGCAGGCCGTAGAACCTGGCACTCCAGGCGCAGGCATTCCATACTAAAATGTAATTGGCGTCTATATTTTATGATTATTTAATCACTTTATTCGTGTCTCACCTGGTGGAGTGCAGCTCGTAGAACCGTGTGCTGCGCCACACGAAGGCGCCGGTGCCGTAGGCGGCCATGGCTATGGCGATGATCATCAGCACGAAGGACGTCAGCTCGCCAATGTGGATGGTGGGCACCTCCGAGGGGTCGGTGTGCGCCGTGGCGGAGAAGCCCAGCAGGCCTGGCAGGTGGAACACACAATTTTTTAAAACATAAAAAACAGGCGTTGGTAGGTAACATGATTTTGGGGGAGAATTTCACTACGCGCTTTTGAGCATAAGGTTGTGCGCCGTGCTGGAGACCCCCAGCAGGCCTGTCATACGTCTTCCCGCTGCAACCCCCCCTCCATGCAGCTCACCCGTGGCCAGTCCCCCCACGGTGATGGCTGTGCGCAGCCACATGAGGAATATGCGCTCGTTGCGCAGGAACTGGGAGGGGTCCACGAACATGAGCTGGGGAGCGTACGCGCGGCCCTGCAGGAAGGAAACGAATGAGAAGCAGCAATAACTTGTTACGGGTAATTATTCGTTATCATTAGTAAAGGGTGATTACGAGCATGCGCTGGGGCTCGTAGGCGCGGCCCTGCAAGGGGGTGAGGAGAAAACTTATTGGATGCCGGTACATATGGTCAGGGTGAGCGGACACACGCTCCAGCCTAAAATATACGCACAACCCCGCGGCTTCACACACTCCCTTAGCCAGCGCACGCTGCGACCAAGCTGGCCCATAGCCCGCATTCCTAGCACCGTTACTCCCCAACCGGCGTATCCACCCTGCTCCCACCGCCTCCTACACCACCCCACCAGCACCCACCACCCACCTGCAGCGCCTGCCATCTCGCCCCACCCGCCACCCGCCCACCAACCCCGCTAACCCGCCATCCGAGGGTGGTGCTCATCCCCCTTGCCGTATACCACCCCATCACCCCCGCAACCCCAACCCACCACCCCACCAGCACCCACGACGGTACCCACCTGCAGCGCCTGCCTCTGCAGCAGCTTGGCCTGCCACCCCGGCCCCGCGCCCGCCGGCACCGACCCCATGCGCATCACCCGCGTGTCGCTCCGCTGCAGCGAATGCAGCAGCGGCAGCACCGGGCTCTCGTCCTCCGCCTGCTCCCCGAGCCCAGCATACCCCGTGAACGCGCTCCCGCCCGCACCCCCTGCTGCCCCTTCTACGGCCCCTCCCCTCCCCTGCGTGGAGCTGCGCCGGGCCTCCCTGCCGCCTTTGGCCCCGTTGCCGCCCTGCCCGGCGGTGGTGCTGCTGCTACTGCCCCCTACGCCGCCCTGGGCCGCCCCCTTAGCCCTGGCGGCCTTGCTCTTCTGCCGCAGGGCTTCCGCCTCGTCTGCTAGCACGCCGTCTTCGAGCTCCGCGACAACGTTGTGCCCTGCCAGCAGCAGCGCCTGCGGTGGTCGGGGGCGTTGGTTGGGGGCGTGACGCACAGGGAGGGAAAGGGAAGGCTAGCGCGTTTCAGATGCTGCATGACAGCAGCAGCAGCAATTCAGGTCATGTTGGCGCACAGTGGCAAAGCGAACATGCCTGGCAGTGCACCTTTCCCTAGTCCTGCCATGACGCTGTGTCCACCACACCGAGCCGTTCACCACCACACGCTAATACACATGCATCCCACACCTGCTATCAAATATGCTTTTTCTTACACACCTGCAGATCCTCGTTGGCCACCACGTTGGCGTACAGGCTGCGCTGCACCTCCGGGTCGTCCGCCACCACACGCTAATACACATGCGCCTCACACCTGCTAATACACACCTGCAGGTCCTCGTTGGCCACCACGTTGGCGTACAGGCTGCGCTGCACCTCGGGGTCGTCCACCCACTGCGGCACGGCGCGCACCAGGTCGGGCAGCAGGCCGGCGCACGAGTGCAGGAACTTGGAAAAGTCGTTCATCTGGGGGGGCAGGGAGGGACGGAGGCAGGGAGGGCGGCAGGATGAGGACATCGGAGGTCAGTGGCATGGAGATGGTGGAGTTACCGTGCCGGCGCACGAGTGCAGGACTTCGGAGAAGTCGTTTATCTCGGGGCGGAGGGTGTGAGGAGGGATCTGCGGCAGCCGGATGGGCCCGTAACGAACGTAACGTGAAAAGGTGGAGGTATGCCGGCGCACGAGTGCAGGGACTTGAAAAACTCGCGCATCTGAGCAGCGGAAAGGAAGGGGAGGACCACCCGGGTGCGATCGTAGTATGGTAAAGGCACGGAGATGGTAGAGGTACCGCATACTGGGTCGTTCACCAGATGGCGGCAGGAGGAAAGTAGGGCAGCGAGATCAGAACAAGTCATCGGACGGGCCCTCCTTCGCTGGGCCCATGCCCCTCATCGGATCCTCTCCACTGCTCCAAACGAACCAATGCCTAGTGCTGGTGTGCATGCACCCACCGGCCGTATGACGCCCGAACTGAGAAGCTCCAGCAGCCACTTGGGCGCCTCCGTACCGGCGTGGTCGCGGTGCAGCTGCAGGTGGGGAGGAGGAGGTGTGTGTGGGTACGTGTGCTAGCTGGGTGCAACGGGTTGGTGGTGGCGCAGCAGCGGCGTGGTCCTGGTACAGACAGGAACAGAAGTGTTTGCAGAGACAACAAAGACGTGGGGTTGGTGGCGGGCAGCTGCACGGAGACGTGCGTCTGGTGGGTTGGCGAGTTGGAAGCTCGACTGTGGGTTAGGGAAGCATGTCACGTTGGAGGGGCCATACGTGCTGGACAGCAAGCCGCGGGCGCCTGTCCCGACAAGCGAGGGCTTGAACAGGGCGATCATTGGATACAGGCTGCAATTGCTTCCCATGCACAAGAGTACGGCATTGTTGTCGTACCTTCAGGATGGCGTACGGAAACTCGATGGCGTCGGCGGGGTGCTCCTGCTTCCACAGCCCGTGCGACAGCCGGGTGGACGTGTCGTACGAGTACTCCAGGAGCATCTGCGTACGGCAGGACATGTACTACAGCGTCTCAGGCATTGTACTGCTACTATTGCATTCAGTACTGCACAACAGCTGGTTACGAGTTCCGTAGACGTAGTCGCCTGCCGTTATAAGTGCTCCACCAGCGGTGCCATCAGAGCCGTCAGGGCTCGGTAACATACGCAGTATGCGGTTAGCGGTAGGCAGGCTCCCTGCCGTACACAAGGACATGTCGTACAGCCGTCGTTAGTCACCTGTACGTCCTCCTCGATGACCGCCTTGAGGCCGCACTCCGCCAGCGGCTCCGTGAAGGCGGTCTGACGGTAGCGGACCTGCACGCCCCAGGGTGTGACGGTTGCGCAGAGACGGATAACAAAAAATGTGTTTCATAACGCCCAAGAGTTGTGAGCAGCAGCCCTCGCCCCCTTTCCTTAACCCCCTTGTGCCTTGGTGCACCTGCCCATCCCCACACCCCCTTACACCTCCACTCCTCGCAAACCCATCCCCCGTCCCCGCCCGCGCCATCGGCTATGGGCCCTACAGCACGCATGCCCTTATACGGCTCACATGGCCTGTGCGCAATGCAAAAAGGCGCCAGATCTTACTTGCCCAATTGCACAGTGACCTTACCACTACGGTCCCCACCTTCCGCCACCCCCATGCCCCACCTGCACCATGGGCTGCAGTCCCTTGCTCTCCACCAGGCGAGCCACCTCCGTGAACGACTTGAACAACGCGTACTCCTGCAAGTGTGCAACAACGCCACGTGTTGTAGTTTTACTGTGAGATCGTCGGACTTTGTGGGGTGGCCAAAACAGACAGCTGAGGACTTGACACGCGTGTTCATGTGCCTCGGCCCACTCCTGCCTCCGAAACACAGACACCCCACTGCCTCTGCCGCCGGCCCACGCATAGCTGCGTTGCATACCGTTGCATGGCACATTGCCACGACACTCCACCACACCTACCCACGCCCCTTACACGGTTTCCTCGCGCTTTATGCGTACCCCGCCCACCAGGTCATGGCTGTGCTCCACAGTAACCAACACCACAGACCACACCCACCTGCGCCAGGCGCATCGGGTCGGGCGGCTGCCCGTACCCTCCCCCACCGTACCCCCCGCCGTACAGCCCGCTCCGCGACCGCTGCCCTGCATCCAAGCCGCCCCCAAACGACCCCGCCGGCGACCCCACCGCCGCCACCCCCAGCGACCCAGGCGCAAGCGCCTGCCCCCCTGGGCCCCCAGCGCCGCCCCCGGGCCCGTACGGCAGCTGCCGTGACGAGGACGATGGTACGGCGCCGCCGTAGAAGCTGTCGTACGGGCTGTTGCTGGGGTCCGCGCCATGGCGGCCGGTGGAGGTGGAGGTGCGGTAGCGGACGCGGCCCTCCTCCTCGCCCATCATCAGCTTGCGGGCGTCGGCCCAAGTCCACCGGCCGTTGAGGAAGTCCGCAACCTGGACAAAACAAAAAGTAGCAGCAGCAGCAATGAGAGCCAAGCTTGTCGATTTGCCACATGCCTTCCCTTCTCAAGTGCCCTGGCCCTCCCGGAAGCTGGTCGGTCCAAGCCCTCGACACGCCCCCACCGACATTACCACCACACGCAACCCTAGCAACCTCTGCCAACCCACTCGTTCTAGGCCCCGCTACCGGTACTCAGGTGCCTCCTGCGTCCTGCCCGCCCCACCCGGCAGCCGCCGCCCACCCGAGTCTCCTGCGACTCGCCAACCCACTCGGCCCAGCACCCCCTACTCCCTGGTCCCCCTCCTGCCTTACCCGGCAGCCGGCACCCACCCATGTCTCCTGGATGGGGAAGCTGTCCTCCGTGCACTCCTCAGCAACCGTTCCCCCCACCCCGAGTTATTCCCATCAGCTTCGCAGCCTTCGCACATCCAACACAATCCGCGATACCCTACAGCCGCACCTGCTCACCTGCCTCCTGCTGACCCCACCCAGCACCGCTCATTCTCACCCCTCACCCTGCTCTCGCTTCCACTTTGCCCACCCCGCCCCGCACCCACCCGCGTCTCCTGGATGGGAAAGCTGTCCTCGGTGCACTCCTCCGGCTGCCAGCCCTCACGGTGCACCTGCCGTATCACCTCCACCGTCTCCGGCACGTGGCTGCCGTACCACCGCAGCTGCAGCGTCGTGGCGTACGGCCTGCCGTACAGCAGGGAGTGGTACAGCTCCAGGGAGGGGTTGTCCAGGAACATGGTGTTGACGGTGTCGCGGCCTGTGACCTGCGCACGGCCGGGGAGAAGCAGGGTGAACGACCAAAGGCTTTCCAGCAGCTGCACCGTTGCTCCCTGTGCATCCGGTAACTTCTGCAGGTGGCCACACCGACTTCATCCCTGTGACAGATGCACTTCGATGTCGGTCCCAAAAAGTCCGGCTCAGCCGCCTGCGTTCAGCGCCCACCCCGTCCGCTTAGCCAAGTCCCAACCCAGCGCCGGCCCCCAACCCGTGCCCCCTCCACCCCACCTGTCTCCACCCACCCTACGGCACGTCGCTCGACACAGTGCCACAGGCCTTGACAAACACCCTACGCGACAACCCCACATGCAAACTTCTTAGCAGCCCCCTCACCCCCACCTGGTGACTCCCTGACGCCTCACACGGTTTCTCGCGATTTACGCGTACCCCCACCTGGTTGATGTCCAGCATGTCCTCCGCCGTGCTCCCGCCATGCCTGCTGTTGTCCCCGCTGCTGCCTCCCACAACCCCGCCCTCCATCCCTCCCGACGCACCGCCAGACCCCAGCAGCAGCTGCCCCTGCGATAGCGACCTCTTGTGCTTCCCCGACTCCGACCCGCCCGCCGCCGCCCTCGTCTCCGCCGCCAGCGCCGCCGACGCCGCCGCCCCCGCGCGCGTGCTGACGTCACGCTCTACCGCGGCGTCACATTCGGCCCACAGGGCGGCGGCGCCGCTGGCGGCGGCGGCGGTGCTGCCGCCGGGGGCGCCGCCGGTGGCGTTGATTGGCGGCGGGAGCAGCTGCAGGTGCTGCATGAGCACGTGCTTCACCTGCAATGGCAAGGCGTGTGCGTTGTGTAGGTGCTGGACGCCTTGCGGTGCGGCACATAAGCACAGCGAGGCAAGCACACGATGATGCACAACAGCGGCGGGTGCTGCATCAGCACGTGCTCACACCTGATGGGTTAGGTGCGTGTGTGTGTTAGGTGCGTGTGTGTGTTAGGTGCGTGTGTGTGTTAGGTGCGTGACGACGTTGCCGGTATGTGCACAGGGCCAAAACTTACAGTGCACGGTAGCGGCAGGCATCCGACACTAAACTGCAATGCGTGCCGGTCTTCATACGCACTCGACAGGCTGGTAGCTGTAAGTCAGCCATGCCGCACCCCCACGCGACCAATGCAAGAATGGAGGTCCTACGGCCGCGCCGGAACCCTGGTCCACACCCCTTCAGTTCTAGATGTGACTGGCAAGAGGAGGTGCCTGAGCAGCAGCAGCCGAGCAGACCCACCTGCGCCAGGTCCTGCGGGCACACCGGCTACAAACTTGTGTCTTAGCTGCGGCAGCAGCAGCTCAAACACACCCACCTGCGCCAGGTCCTGCGGTCGCACCCAGTAGGTGTTCTGGTAGAAGTCCCGGTGGTGCACGGCCAGCAGCTGCCCCTGTGGGTTAAGGTGCGGGTGGCCGCCGCCGTGGGGGTAGCCGTAGTGCGCCATGCTGCCGGACCTGCCGTACGGCCCCGCTGCGGGGTATCCCAGGTGGGACACGTGCATGGCCTCGTGCGGGTGCGGCACGTGACCGTGAGGGAGGGGCGGCGCGTGCAGCACGTGCTGCTGTGGCGCGAAGACCTGCGGTGACAGCAGCGGGTAAGGGAGCATGGGTGAAGCCAGAGAACGTGAAGCGGTAGCCGTATGGATGGCGGGGCTTGTGCAGATAGTGACGGGGGCCGAAGGACTCGGGACTGAGTGACAGATGGCGCAAGCGCGGCGGTGCTGACAGGTTCTTGTCGTTGAAGCAGGAACGCAGCTGTAAAAAGGGCATGTCATGTGCGCCAGTCACTGCTACGTGCGCAGCTGCAGCTGCGTACGGCACTGACCTGTGGGTGCATGGGCGGGTTGACCAGCCCGTGCGGCGGCGGCGCGTACTGCGTCGTGTATGAGTACGACTGCGGCCCGGCAAAGACCGGCGGCTGCGGTTGGTGGTGCGTGTACGACAGGGAAGCGCCAAGTACGGCAGGAGGAGCGAGGGTCGAGGTGGAGGCGAACGGGCCGGTGCTGCTGCCGCCGGAGGCTGAGCCCGACGCGGAGGGCGCTAACCCAGGGGTGGTGAATGACAGCTCCTGTGCGATCGGTGGAACCGAGTGGGAGCCGGAGGTGGAGGTGGAGGGCCCTGCCCCGGCAGCTGCTGCTGCCTGCGCGGCGGCGGCCTGTGCTTGCGCGGCCTGCGCGGCGGCAGCGGTGGCGGCGGTGGCGGCGGCGGCCGTCGCCGCGCTGTGGAGCTGGGAGAAGATTCGAGAGAGGGTAACCTGCAAGGGGCAGGTAGGGAGGGCACTCACGGTCAGTGCCATCTGGAGCCAGGAGCTGTATGTAGCTGCTTGCGAGACGCTGTCTACCCCGGGGTGCCAAGACAGTCGCGCACGCAGCTGCCACTGGTGACGCGAGCATCTTGCTTGGGAGTACTGACGCGCATGTCTCAATCGTTGCATCGATACCAGGTGGTCTGCGCGATCGTGCTTGCCGCTGCGGATCTCCTGTTAATCCCCAACCCTGCAGCCGCCCCTGCATCCATTACTGCTGCCGCTCCTGGTCGTGCTGCCCCCTGCCCCGCACCCACCCCCGCCACGTGCACAACTTCAAAGCCGCTGTGCTCACCCAGCCACGCCCCGTCCTTTGCCCTTCTAATGAACCCCTGTTCAACTCCACCCGCCCCCACCTGGATGTCGTGGTGGTCGCCCCGCACCCACGGCTGCCGGTTAATGTGCACCTGTGTCGTGCAAGGCACCAGGTGCACAGCGCATGGGTTTCACAGAGGAAATGATGGTGTCGGGGAGTCTGTTGGCAATCGTACCGCGAATGTTGTTGCTGAGAGCCCACCTACCCACACGACCGCCCCTGCCTCCCTGCCTGCAGTGGAGGTACCAGCTCGTTTCCTTGGCACTCGTGCATTGCTCGCGTGCGTCACGCAATGCGCCGCCCCATGTAGTTTTGCGTATCAGTGTCACAAGGCGGAAACCGAAGCAAGGCTTACCTTGTAGAAGTGCGCGCAGGGTTACAGGGTCACACAGGAAAGCAGAGGCACTCCTGCCTTGCCTCGCCAGCTCGCCTCACCCTGTCTGCTATTCCTATATGCCTGCAATTGTATCAGGCCCATTTTGCCTACATCCCGCACCGCACCCGCTACACAGGAAAGCAAAGGAAGCCGTCATTGTGCACACCTTGTAAAAGTGCGCGCAGGGCGCCTCTGGCAGCATCTTGTCGTGCTTCTTGAGGATCTTCTGCAGCCCCGCGTAGTTGATGTTGACGTACTTCTCCAACCGCAGGTACGACTCGCCCAACCGCCGCGCAACCACCAACCACCGCTCGCGCGCGGCGCCGTCCGACAGGTCGCTGCCCGCCAGCCCCACCGACACGTCCCGCAGCTGCGAACGCAGCGCGGTGGCGGTGCCCTGGGGAGGCAAGAATAAAGGAGCGTGTGTGTAAACCAAATGCTTAGCATTCCAAGGATGCACGGTTGGCAACAAACTGTTGGTGGCCGCCATTGTGCTGCTGCATGCCTCATGGACACACCCCGCGGCTGGGAGCCGTGGGAGGCGGGGGCGGGGGCGGGAGCAGGGGCAAGGGGTGGGGGCGGTGACCGGGGGGCAGCAAGGAGTGGCCATTACGTAACAACCGGATGCACGAGGGCAAAGCATGCAACAAGGGGCGAGGGATCCACTACAACGCAAGGCCTAGGGGGATTTGTCAATGGGCCTGATGGATGGGGACGATTATTAAGTAATTGCGTCAATTGGGTGAGCTTCTGGGGGCGCGCAAGCTCTAATGGTGCTCCTGTATGCCAAGCCACGCAGCCGGCCCACAGCACCCCCCACCCCACCCCACCCCCACCCGTCACGCCTGAACTGCCCACCCACACACCCCAACCGCTGTGGAGCTCCCCAACTTCGCACCGTGGTGAAGTCATTGATGCGCTTTACGTCCGCTTCCAAGTCCAGAAAGAATTGTTCCTGCGGCGTGGACCGTGCGTCCTCGCGCTCCCGGCCCACCGTAAGCGACAGGGCCGTGGGCACATACACAGGCGCCCCCTCCTCCAGGATCTGCAGCACATGAACACCACCGATTAGCTTGTTATTAGTATAACCATGGCCGGATATGACCGGTAACTCGCCGTTAGAGCGTTGCGTAACTCGCGATGGCACGAAGCAGCTCTTGCTTCCCGGCATCCGCAGACGCACCTGAGCAATAAGCTTCTTCAGCTCCCGGTATCTGATATACTTGTCCTCCCATGCTGGCTCCTTGTTGGCCTCCAGATACCGCGTAAACTTCATGTTTCGCCGGGACCGTGGGAACCGTCACGTTAAGTATGGGCAGCCCGCCCGCTGCACGCGGGCAGCCATCATGGCCTAACAGCTGCACATCTTTCTACAGAAGATAATGACTGTGCAGGTTCAAGCAAATAACGGTTCAACGGCTGCCTAAAGCGCCTTTTTGAGAGTGCGCTGGCCGGTAAGGGCAGCGAGACCGAGTGCGACAGTTTAATTACAATGCTCCATGCACAAGTAAAAGGTCGGTGCACTCCACACGGCGCTAGATGCCCTTTGACAGCCGTCCAACATGTTTCAGTTGTGAGCGACGGTTGTACGTAACCCCGTGGTCCACGGAGATTCCACGCAGTCGCACTTTGCCACCCCTTGACGCTGTGCCCCAACAACTGCAGTGCATCGTCCACGTACGCAACTCCAGCACAGAGCCGTACGCCTTCCCCCCCTTTGCCATGGCAGCAATAACGCATGTGTACGCTCTACGCTGAAGCTAGCCCTACATCCCCCTCTCCTCAAGCGCTCAAGGATGTTGGCTTCCGGCTTCCTTGCCCCGCACGGCTCCACCTTCGCCTCAGGCCAGCACAAACTCCTGCACGGCATGAGAGGTGGCATTGGCAAACGGTTACAAGAGCGTGCCCACGAACAGGTCAAGCGTGTCGCATACAATGCAGCACGTGGCACGTGTCCCCGAAGATGCCCTTTACACGCACACACCCTGCCGGGTACGTGACAAGCTTCCCCGACCCCCTAACCACCAGATCGCACTGCAGCCTCAGCAATAAAACCGCTCAAGGCACCCCATCCACACCACTGCTTGCCTGCCCACACCCATCCCCCCTGCCCTCCCAGCCCCGCCCCCTGCCCCCCGCGCACCCACGCAACCCACGCAACCCACGCACCTTGCCAACCTTGGGGTCCCCGTGCCCCACCCACACGCCCGCCTCCCCCTCGAAGTGCCCCTCCTGCACCAGCTGGCTGCTGGCGAAGAAGTAGCTTCCCTCCTTGGGCGCCGAGGTGCCCTCCTTGAAGGAGCCCATGAACATGGACCCGTCGGCGAACACCCACCGCCCGTACTTGAAGGACCCGTCAACCCACTCGCCCACCAGCTGGCAGCCGGGGCCCTGGGGGTGCAAAATGATGCACGTTGTTACACGCAAGGCAAGGCATGTTGTTTTGATTGAGGGTGGCGCTGACCCTTACAGGCAGGATGCAGTGGGAGTTCGCAGTTACTGTGTGGCGAAGGAGTGGGATGGCGTGTTGCAACAGCTTGTCTACATGTGCCTTAAGACATTGCTTAGGTGATGTTGCAAGCTTGGAGTACAGCCAATTGCCCCTGGAACCCATGTCATGCCTGCAAGGCAACTCCCACGCTCCCTCACCGTGAGTAATTGCCCACAGCAACTGTGACACGTGCAGCCATCTGTGCAGCTTTGCTAGGCCCAGACCCAGGCCCCCCAGCCCAACGGCAACACCACATCCCTTCCCCTACCTGTGCCCCCACACGCTCCCCACAGCCCCCCGCCCGCGGCCCCACCTTGTGGTGGTACATGCCCTGCCCCTGCCCCCATGCCGGTGTGCAGCCCCACGCCCGGTAGCCCCACCTTGTAGGGTTACATGCCCTGCCCGTGCCGCCTGCCCCCCTTGAACTGCCCTCGCCCCACCCTGACGCCTTACACGGTTTCTCACGCTTTAGGCGTACCCACCTTGTAGTGGTACACGCCCTGCCCGTGCCCTAATACACAGCAGCCCCCACGCCCCCGGTGGCCCCACCTTGTAGTGGTACATGCCCTGCCCGTGCCGCTGTCCCCCCTTGAACTGCCCCTGGTACATGTCCCCGCTGGCGTACGTGTACAGCCCGCTGCCCTCCATGACATCCTCCACATAGTCGCCTGGGCGGGGAGGGAGCGAGGCAGTGAGGGGGATCAGTGGGGCAGGGAGGGTGAGGGCAAGGAGAGCTTCTGGGGCTGGGCCCAGCGGGCTGCATGGAAAGCCTGGTCAAGGGGCACGCTGTGGAGTGCCTTTTCTTTAATGCGAGTCTCCCGGTGCCATGAGGTATCAGGTGGGCTGCGTACAGTCGACTTCACATCACCGGTATGGCAGTGCGGCCAGTACCCCCTGTGCACCCAAGCAGAGGCTGGACACCCTGGCGCTTGTTGTGCGCTTGTTATGCAACCGAATGACTGTACCCCTGGCGCACCCCCGTCTCTGTCCCACAAACCCTTACCTTCATAGACCCCCTTGTCAGGGAAAGTCATTTTCCCTTTCCCGTGCTTCTTGTTGTTGACGTACTCCCCGACGTAGACAGCCCCGTTTATCCCCCAGGTGTATGTCCCTTGCCCTTGCCGGATGCCATGCTCCATGTTGCCTTCATAAGTATCCCCAGGCTTCTCCTCCTCGTCATCCTCGCCCATGGGTGGTGGTGGGTATTGCAGCTTGCCCTGCAGAGGTTGTCACCCTCGGCGCGGTCACAGTCAGGCCACATATGTCTTACCAAGCATATCCTGAGGAAACGTCACATTGCTGAAGAAAAAGGCTTGGCTTATCGCGCCACTCACCACGCCGTGCGGTTTACCATCCTCGTCCAGTGGCCCTTCCCACACCTGCATACCAAGGCCGTGTTATTAGACCTAAACCCATGCTATTTGTAACAAGTACACGCAAAGATTGGTGACGGCATACCGGCTGGGGAGTCTCCTCGTCGTCAGCCATGGCAAGTTCTTTCTTCGCTTAGCGTAAATAAACTTAGAGTCGAAGTTGAGGTTATCTATGTTGCTAGTAGAGATGTAAACTGTCAAGAGGTAAGCCAGGACCTCCAAGGACTATCGATGGACCACCTCCCCTGTCCAAACCCCCCATGCGGATCCAGCACCCTTCTGGGGCCCAATCAGCTGATGACAGGTATGATCACCGTTCTGTCGTCGCATTGCGCTTCATGACCGCAGGCTGCGTGCTGTCACAGCTCTCGCGTGCCTTGCATTCGCCTGCTGCACAAGGCTGTAAGGGACAGTGGCTTGACAGATGTGAGCTACGGCAATGACACTTGAGAGCAGGGTTGGTTCAACAAGCAAAGCCATCCCATGCACATCTGCTTCACAAGAGGTTGGGCCTGTCAGCGTGACGGTGCAATTGTCTGCCCCTAGTGGGAGGCCTGTGGTCCATTTCCACATGTGAATCCTGGGTGTAACCAACGGTCCCATGCATCAGGATTGATGTGCTACGAACCCGTGTCCCGCACCAGGGATGTAACGCGACCCTGGCATAGTAGTAGCGGTGGTGTGCGTGCGTTGGCAGGCACCTTTTGCGTCATGTGGCAGGAGGGCAAGGGGAGGCCCGGCGCAAGGACTGTCGTGCCACAACATGATCATCAAGCATCAACGTGTAAGTGCCGTTGCGATCAAACGCACTTGGGTGCATGTGTGCATCCTGCTCCAGTCCATTCCGCGTGCCTGCTTGCCACGTGACTGTTGCTGAGCTGCGTTACTGCCGTACAAAACGCCTCGAGAGTATTGTTGCGTCGGACCCGACGACCCTATAGCTACACCGCACAGGTAAATTAGCCAACCCCTGCATAGGGCGACGCTATGATCAACATTGCTGGGCAGCAATATTTCGCTGGGGCGTTGAAGTCGACGTTTTGCGTGCAGCGCGTCGCCAGCGCAGGGCAAAGTTATGAAGCTACACAGGCGATCGTAGCTGGAAAGGGGAAGGTTGTATGGCTGGAAGGCTCCAATGCTTCTTGTGGAGGACTGTCGCTCAGCGTGCCAACGGCCATCCGCATTTGCGAGCCTAAAACGCTCGCCACGAGTGACCGGGTGGACCAGCCAACGCTGGTCTCCATTTGCTGGGATCCTTACACTGGCCACGCCTTTGCGGTGGTGGGCCGCGCCGTGGTGCGTTTGTCGGAGCAGGGCGAAGCGACCGTTGTTGCGGGGCACCCGAGGCAGGCGGGCACTCTGGACGGCTCCGGACTGTCAGCGCGCTTCACGTGCAGCAACGAAATACTAAGTGACGGACAAGGCTGCCTGTATGTCATCGACCAGCACAAGCTTCGCAGACTGCAGCTGCCTAGCTCTTGGGGGCCGTCGCCCAGCGGTGCAGCGGGGACGGCACCGGCGCGCAGCCAGCACCGCCAGCAGCCGGAAGTTCGGGTTACTACGGTGGCATGCGGCCGCCTGGACGGCCGCCTGCGCCGCGGGGCCTACGACCCCGCCAGCTGCAGCCTGGTGCTGTGCACCCGCACGGCCGTGTGCCGCCTGCCTGTGGCGGGGCTGGGGGCAGCTGCGCCAGGGGCGCTGCACAAGACGGTGCTTGTGGCGGGTAAGCGCGATAGCGACGGCAGGGGCTCCAAGGATGGCGTGGGCAAGGCAGCACGCTTCCGCTGTATCCGGAGTATTGCTGTGGACGGCACCGGCACAGCATGGATCCTAGACCGGGATAGACCGCTGTCCGGCTATGCTTCCGACTCCGAGGAGGAGGAAATATCGCTTGGCATAATCTATGGCTCCCACCTTCGGCGGGTGGACCCCAGCGGCACGGTGACCACTGTGTGGGACGCAGGCTGCTGCACCAGCGCCGCCGTACTGCGCAACGGCTGCCTGGCCCTGCTGCAGCCGGGCGACGAGGAGGTCCGGCTCGTGCAGCTGGGCCTTGCGGACCCATGGGGCGGCCCCAGACCCCACAGCACCACCCCCGGCACCCTGTCGTCCGACCTGGGCGCGCTGCTGGACCGGCAGCCGGACGGCAGCGCGGACGTGGAGGTGGAGGTGGGCGGGCAGGTGTTTGCAGCACACCGCGGCGTGCTGGCGGCGCGCAGCCCCTACTTCCGGCAGCGGCTGG